>Ga0302121_10000011_pt1 | contig 155703 bp, 123 predicted proteins | sample CB21_surface_MG_FD_203120 | JGI IMG/M metagenome (GOLD analysis project Ga0302121, IMG submission 203120) | Marine microbial communities from Western Arctic Ocean, Canada - CB21_surface | ecosystem: Environmental > Aquatic > Marine > Oceanic | place: Canada: Western Arctic Ocean | collected... | reverse complement strand
GCGCCCCCCGACCGCGGCGCCCCCCGCGCATCCGCCCCGCGCGGCAACCCTAGCGGACCGCGCTGAGAGCCTCGAGGCGCCACCGGGGGATGGGCGCGGCCTCGGCCCCCGCGGCCCGCCCTCGCAGCGCCCCGCCGGGGCCGCGGAGCGCGCAGCCGCGAATATCATCTCCCGACGCGAGCGAGGGGGGCGCGCGCCGTGCAACCTGCGCACCCGCCAGTGGCTGGAGGTGGCACGAGGCCGCAGTTTCTTCCTCGGGCCTTTCTTCTTCCGTCGTGTCAGGTGTAACGCTTTTCTCGGAAGCCTCGATGCACAACGACGCGCACACGACACCCTCCGCGATGGATGCCTTGAAATGGATGTGCGGTATTTTTACCCGTCCGCGGCTTACTGCCGCGATCGTTGTGCGCAGGTCCTCCCCGCAGGAAGCCTTCCCCGGCCTCCCCGACCACCTCGTGGTCACGCACATTCTCAGATCTGAGCATTTCGACGATCCCGCCGACCTCGCACGGCTCCCAGTGGTGAGCCGCGCGATGCGCGACGCGGTGGCGGAGACGGGGCTTCCGTTTGAGGAGATTGACGAAGATCGTGCCGTGAGGCTCGGATGTTTAAGCGCGGTGCGGCGCATGCAACGGGGAGGTCGCCTGTCGTGTCAAGAATACCTTTGTGCGGCAGCTGCGAGGAGCGGACAGCTCGAAGAGTTGAAGGTGTTGCGCGCAGACGGCTGCCCGTGGGACACGTCGACATGTTGGTCGGCGGCAAGGGGCGGGCACCTCGAGGTGCTGCAGTGGGCGCGCGAGAACGGATGTCCGTGGGACGAGGAGACGTGCGCGGATGCGGCGTATGGCGGGCACCTCGAGGTGCTGCAGTGGGCGCGCGAGAACGGCGCACCGTGGGACGCACGCACGTGTCGTGGGGCGGCGGAGGGCGGGCACTTCGAGGTGCTGCAGTGGGCGCGCGCAGACGGCTGCCCGTGGGACGAGTGGGCGTTATACCTCGCCGCTAAAAAAGGCCACGAGGTTGTGGTGCGGGCGCTGATCGAGTTGGGTGCGAACGTCAACAAGGCGGCGGACGTCGACAAGGCAAAGGCTAACGGCGTCACGCCGCTGTTCATCGCCGCTGAAAAGGGCCACGAGGCAGTAGCGCGGGCGCTGATCGAGGCGGGGGCGGACATCAACAAGGCAATGAATGGCGGCGCGACACCGCTGTACATCGGCGCGTGTAACAGTCACGATGTGGTGGTGAGGGCGCTGATCAAGGCGGGCGCGGACGTCAACAAGGCGATGGATGACGGCGTCACGCCGCTGCACATCGCCGCATGGAAGGGCCGCAAGTCGGTGGTTCGGGCGCTGATCGAGGCGGGCGCTGACGTCAACAAGGCGAAGGATAACGGCCAGACGCCGCTGTTCATCGCCGCTCAAAACGGCCGCGAGGCGATAATGCGGGTGCTGATCGAGTCGGGCGCGGACATCAACAAGGCAAGGGATATCGGCGTGACGCCGCTGCTCATCGCCGCTCAAAACGGCCGCGAGGCGGTGGTGCGGGCGCTGATCAAGGCGGGCGCGGACGTCAACAAGGCAACGGATGGCTGCGCGACGCCGCCGTTTGTTGCCGCTCAAAACGGTCACGAGGCGGTGGTGCGGGCGCTGATCGAGGCGGGCGCTGACGTCAACGAGGCAAGGGATGACGGCGCAACGGCGCTGTTCATCGCCGCTGAAAACGGTCACGAGGCGGTGGTGCGGGCGCTGATCGAGTCGGGCGCGGACTTCAACAAGGCAAGGGATATCGGCGTGACGCCGCTGTTCATCGCCGCTCTAATCGGCCGCGAGGCGATTGTGCGGGCGCTGATCGAGGCGGGCGCGGACTTCAACAAGGCAACGGATGACGGCGTGACGGCGCTGTTCATCGCCGCTCAAAAGGGCCACGAGGCGATTGTGCGGGCGCTGATCGAGTCGGGCGCAGACGTCAACCAGGCAAAGGATAACGGCGTCACGCCGCTGTTCATCGCCGCTCAAGAGGGCCACGAGGCGATAATGCGAGCGCTGATCCAGGCCGGCGCGGAAATCAACAAGGCAAGGGATATCGGCGTAACGCCGCTGTACATCGCCGCTCAAAACGGCCGCGAGGCGGTGGTGCGGGCGCTGATCGAGACGGGCGCGGACGTCAACAAGGCGAGGAATGACAGCGTGACGGCGCTGTTCATTGCCGCTGAAAAGGGCAACGATATGGTTGTTCGGGCACTGATCGAGTCGGGCGCGGATGTCAACAAAGCGAGGGATATCGGCGCGACGCCGCTGTACATCGCCGCTCAAAAGGGCCACGAGGCGGTGGTGCGGGCGCTGATCGAGGCGGGCGCGGACGTCAACAAGGCGAGAGATACTGGCGCGACGCCGCTGTTCACCGCTGCTGAAAAGGGCCACGAGGCGGTGGTTAGGGCGCTGATTGAGACTGGCGCGGACGTCAACAAGGCGAGGGATAAGGGTGAGACGCCGCTGTCCGTATCAATCACTCCCGTCAATGAAGGGAATCATGCGGCGATTGTTCAGCTTCTCAGGGATGCCGGCGCGGCGTGACGGCATAAACGGCGCGACGCCCCCGCGTAGCGACGCGCGACCCGAGATGCGCGCGCGATTGAATTGAGTGCAAACAATTGGTTGCCAAGTAGTCATACGTGCGGTGCTACATACCTTCAAAGGTACAACCAAACTTGTGTCAGCAACAAAAAAGCAAAACCTACTGGCATTACTTCCAAAGGGCTAAATTTCCTTCCCCCCCACCGTCTCTCCCGTCCAGCTCGCCTTCCGCGCCTTGACGTACCGCAACGTGAGCCCCCCTCCCGGTCCGAATTCGTCCACCACCATCGCGACCCCCACGATTTGCGAATCCGCCTGGTTCGCGGTTCTGCACACCACGTTGAACACGCCGGCGGCGTTTGCTTCCGTGGCGGTGGCTCGCGAGGCGCCGACGAAGACTGCGTTTTCTTTAGCGACGCCCTTGTTGTTAAGAATTTGCGTCAACGAAACCGCGTTGATCACGCTCCGCGTGCTGGTGCAAAACAAACTCGCATCCACGATGACTTGTGAATCAAAAGATTGCCGCTGCAAATCCCCCCCAACCTCCACCGACAGCACCTCGCCCTTTTTTTTGCGCATCGCCATTTGCATCTCCTTCTTCGCCGCTTCCCAAGTTTCGTCGTGCGCGTGCGTGTGGTCCCCGAACGCTTCCAACGAGTCGTCGTGTGGTTCAGACGATGCCGTACTACCCGGGTTTGGTTTACTACCACCTGCCTTTCCCTGAGTCGCGCTGCCCATAGACCCGAGACTGCTGCCGTCGATGATTTCGTTCGCGTCGCTGACAGAAATCGCGGCGGCCCTCAGCGGTCCCATCGCGCGAATCACCGCGTCCAGCACTTTCTCCTCAGGGGCGGATGCGGTGGCGCCTATAATGACAATCTGCGTGTTATCTTCAAGCAAACACTCGTCGATGAAACCTAGCGCGCCTTTGCGAAGCTTCAAACGGTTCTCCCGGACCATCCGAGTGAAGGTTTCGTCTTTCAACTCGATGACGCCCTCGATGAACGCCTCTCGCTTCTGTGCGAGGACCTCTTTGTTCACCGGGTCCCTCTGTGCCGCGGCTTGCGCTGCGGCGGCGCGCGAGGCTAAGCTAGCGTCCGCAAATCCCTCACGAACGATGCCCAAATTCCCGAGAAACGCACCGCCTTGGTCCTGCCCGGGCCCGATGTCGGCGTCGGCGAGCGCGTTTGGGTCGCGAAGCTCGGGGGTGGGGTACCCGTAAAACGCGAAGTACCGCTCCAGCATGCCGTACGCGGTGCCTCCGCCCGACCGAAGCAAGCTGAGGTACTCGTCCGTACTCCACGCGTTGCCTTCCATACCAAGCGCGACGAAGGTCTCGTTGAACGCCTCGCGGTGGCCGTCAAGGTGCACGTCGCAAAGCACGCCGTCGCACTCCACGATCACGAGCAAAGGCTCGGCGGTTTCCGCGGTTCCGACCCTTGAGTGGGCCGCGCGGCAGGTACGGGCGGCGTCGCGTGCTTTACAACTGAACCCTCGGACGCGCGACGCCGTCGATGGCGACACCGTGCCGGTGGACATCGCGAGTAGCATCGTGGCGCGCGCGGTGGACAAGTGATGCGTCGGATGGTGTTAACAATAAATAAAAGGGCGTTTTCGGCGCGTTTTCAACACACATTCGTCCCACTCCGAGACACGCGGTCGCGCGTCGAGGGCGATGCGGCGTCAGATGGATGGTTCGTCGGGCATCGCGCGAGGTGGAGACGCGCCGTTGGGGGGCGACGCTGTGCGCGCCGCGCGTGTCCGCGAGAAGGTGAACCCGCGGTTCCTGAAAAACACCCTGATTGGCGTGCGTTCGGCGAACGAAAGGGAATCGTTTAGGCGCGCGCGAGGTGAACGACCAGCCTTCGTGGATGACAAGAAACAGGACGCCAGCGGAGATGTAGTCGAGGTGACACGTGTGGAACAGGGAAACGATGGGCAAGACGTGGAGGCGGGTGATGCGCGTGCTTCAACGAAACGACAGGGACGGGATGATGAGAACGACGAAGGCGAGAACGACGATGCATCGGACACATTTCTGACTGCTTTTCTGTCGAAACCGCAAAACAAACGCGGACGCGGCGCTTGTAGTAGCCGCGTCGCGAAGGAAGCCGGGGAATACGACTTGATACCCGAAGTGGATGATACCATATACGTGACTGATGCCAACGCGACCAGCGAAAGAAGCAAGGAAAAGAAGGAGAAGAAGAAGGCGAAGAAGGATCGATTGTGACGCGTTCGTTTCGACAAGCGTTTCAAATCGTTGGCGTTACATTTCTCGCGGCGGTACCGGTACTTTATACACGTCTTTTGTTTGATATCCTTTCCATTTCCTTCTTCGTTTCCTCGTTACTGCTGGTACTGTTATACATGTCTTTTCCTTGGTGGTTCCTCCTCGTTTCCTTCCTCTTCTTCTTTTCCTCGTCACGAACCGGCACTATTGTTGTCGTCTTTTCTTTGATATCCTCCCCATTTCCTTCCTCTTCTTTTCCTCATCATCCCCACCTCACTTCTGCATATCCCTCTCCGGCGTTTCCCCCAACCGCGTGCGCATACTTTCCCACGCGTTGGACCCCATCAGGTCCCCGCGCGGCGCGGTCGACACCAAGCCGAGCGTGTTTGAAGCGCTCGCCGCCGCGACGAGCCACGCGCCCGCCTCGACTTCCCGGTCCAGCTGCCCGGTGACCCATCCGCAGTACCCCACGAACACGGAGAGGTGTTTCTCGTGCTCCGGGGACACGGCGGCGAAATCGGAGACGTGCCACAGCCCCGGGAACACCTCCGCAGTGGCGCCCTCCAGGGGTACGCGCGAAAGCGCGACGAGGCACCGGCTTCCCTTTTCCGTGCCCATCGGGCCGCCCATTGATACGCGGCGGTCCGCCAACACCTTGTGGTGCGCCTCGGCGTAGTCGATTTCAGACACCACTCTGTGAAGCAGCGCGTTGGTTGGGCGGTTTAAAATCACACCGGTGCTGCCGCCGGCGTCGTGATTCAACACCAAAACCACGCTGTGCCACCACCACCCTTCCTCGGACGACGGCGCGAGCAAAAGACACCCCGTCTCGGCGGTTGGGAGAACGTGCGCCCAGTCGCTTTGCGTGTAACCGAAAAGTGTCAGTCTTGAGTCTACGGATGTACTGTATGGGGGATTGGGGTCCGAGTAATCGGGCCGAACAGTGCACTTGTGACGTATTACGCAGTTGCCAGTACTGGTAAATGTTACGGAACGTAGTGCACTCAGTAAATGGTCAAAGAGGGGCGGTAAACAGTGTGTTTGGATTTAGGAAACGCGCGGTACGCACCTTTGCGTCTCGCCGTTGCGCGATTTGTTCCTTCGCTGCCGCCGATCGAAAGCGGAAACCACGTGGTTCTTGTGCCCGCCCGTTATGGTCTGGATGTGCTCCTGGTTCACGAGCGCGGCGCTGAGGAGGTTTGTTTTGGGACGAAGGTTAGCTTTGAGCTTTGGTGGAACGGGCGCGCGCGTGATTTACGTGGAGCGCGTTGGTTGTTATTTCGCGAATTGCGACTCAGATTCCGTCGTGCGCTTCGCTTTTGCTTTCCCCTCGGACGTGGAGAGTCCGCGAGACGTACCGGAACTGTCGCCAGTCCCCCGAGACCTGCGCCAACTCGTCGTCTCCTTTGCCGAGTCGCGATGGCTCGGCGTTGCACTTGACGCCGAGGAGTCGTGGTTTGCGCGCGGTTTGCGAGGCGCGACCTGAACCTCCTCGGACCCCGCGGAGGGGGAGCGTCGGGGCGACCGAAACACCGAGCGCGGTCATTGTCGCGATTTTTCCACAAACGGGTGTGGGAGAAGGGAAGAAACACCGAACACGCGCGTCACCGGGTACGCGGTTCCCGAACTTGCTCAAGAAACAAGCGCCGTCGAGGACGAGTCGTGACTTGCGTGCGGCTCGGAAGTGAGCCGCTCCGTGCTGGTAGCGCAGACGAGCTGGTGGTCTCGAAATATCCGGCAATTACACGTGTGACTGATGACTGGACTCGGAAGCTACGATAAAGCGAAAGGAAGATTCTGGTTTTTCAATCAACTAACAACCCTCATCCTACGTTCCCTCCGGCCGTTCCCGCCGCACCCGGTCCACGATTTCCCGGTCCACCGCGGCGTAGCACTTCAGTACCGTCTTTTCGATCTCGTCGCCAACCTGGTCGCCGCATAGTTTGTACAGCCACGCGTCGACCATATCCGCCCCGTGTGTCGCGATTCGGTTTTGAATCTTTTCAACAAACGCGGGCCCGATGACGTACCCCGAAATCCCAGCGGCGTACGGGTTGCGGTACCGGAAGAAATCAATCGAGACTTGATTGACTTCGTCTACCTTGGTGTCAACCCTATTACTTCCCCAAGGGAATCGCGTATCAAGCGCAGGGTCTTCCAGCTTGTTCACAAACAGAATGTCAAAGTCGCTCGGCGCGCTTTGAATCGCGAACTGCAGCGAGGTAAACGGAACCGCCAAGTTGGCGCTCGCGGCGCCGTCGCTCTCGAAAATAACCGAGGTTGGGGTTGTTAACTCGCCATCTTTTGTGTCACCCAAGTTAGCAACCGCTTTGTCCTTCGCGAGCTGCCACACCAGCATGTGTGCGAAAAGGCACCCGACGTGGTGGTCGAAGTTCTCGGGCCAGTGGTCGTCGCGCTTAAGGGAGCCGTCGTCGGCGCGTTTCGTGAAGTGGTCGATCCACGGCAGGCTTCGCATCGCGGCGTCGACTTTAGTTCAGCGCGGCGACGCTGGCCGCGCTGAACGCGACGCCCAGGTGCCCTACGACGTCCAGCTTCTTCTCCGCGTCCTGGGTGGACAGTAACGCTGGGTCCCCGCCGCCGATCATGATGGCGTACACGTCCGCGGCTGTTAGAGGAGACAGGTTTGCGTCGCGTGACGTGTCGGTGGCGTCGCCGAGACCGCCCACAGCTTCGCCCGCGAGTTTCGCCGCTTCCATCTGTCGTTTTTTTAACGAAGCCACGGCGGAGTTTATGAACTCGGCGGGGATGGCGATGTGCATGTTCTCTGGGAAATCGCCGAGAACGGCGGGAGTTGCGGTAGGCGCGGCTTTTTCTTTTTTACTGGAATGGCCCGTATGGCTCGTCGTCTTTCTCGAGACCGTCTTCGTCGCGCCGGCGCCAGATCCAGCGTTTGGGTGTGCCGCGTCGTCGTCTACTCGACGCACGCGATTGCGATCGCCGAGACCGGTCCGTTCGAGTGGGTACGACCACCCAGTCCCCGCGAGCACGCCGAACACACCACACAGAACGAGTACCAGCCCGACGAAGGCCACAGCGACGCGTTCGCGCCGCACGCGGTTGTGTCCGCGCTCGGTGGGTGCACCCAACGCGCCGAGAAGCTCGTCTTTTTCATCGCCCATCGCCCTCGGTTCGGGTAACACCCGGTCGGGGGACACAGACCGTAAACGCCGTCTCGACGGAAGCGTTTCCACGATGTGTGGAACAGGAACACGAGTCACCGCACCAGGAACAAGAGAAACACGCGTGGCGTTTTGCGCGCGCGCGTGCCACAGGCTGTGGCTGCGGTGACCCGCGGAGGGCGAAACACCCTCTCGGAAATCGTGATGAAAATTTTTCTCCGGCCGGAGGCCCATCCGAACCCGCGTGTGTCGTCGAGCATGAAGGACCCGATTACGAAAATGGGCTTCCTGGCCGTCGCGTGTTTTTAACCTGGCGGAAGGGATGCGGAAGGGAAGAAGCAGGGAAGGCACCCGCGTCACGCGGACGTGTGTCGCGTCAAAAAGCGTGGCGGCGGTAATTCTTCCATCGCCTTCGCAGATCGAACGCACCGCGCACGATCGCACCGCGCACTCGGCCGGCCTTGCGAAGAGTAAGACCACCCTTCCGCCAGAAGAACACCACCCTTGCCTCGCGCTTACCCCAACGACACCGTCCACGATGGCGGACGTCAGCGACGCGGAGAAGACCCCGGTGACCATCGTGACCGGTTTTTTGGGTGCGGGGAAAACCACGCTCGTGAACCACATCTTGAAAGGCGATCACGGCAAGATCATCGCGGTTATCGAGAACGAGTTCGGCGCCGTGTCCATCGACGACGCCCTGGTTGGGGAGAACATGAAGGAAAAAGAGGACATCATCACCATGGACAACGGGTGTGTTTGTTGTACCGTGCGCGGTGACTTGGTCAGGGCGCTTTTAACGCTAAAAGACCGACCCAAAAAATTCGATCACGTCATCATCGAAACCACCGGCCTAGCGGACCCCGCCCCCGTCGCGTTCACGTTCTTCATCAACCCCGAAATCGCGGACGCGTACAGGATCGACAGCATTCTGTGCCTCGCCGACGCCAAGCACATCGCGATTCACCTGGAGGAAGAGAAACCGGACGGCGCGGTGAACGAAGCGGTTTCGCAAGTCGCGTTTGCGGATCGCATCCTATTAAACAAAATCGATCTAGTCACCGAGGTGGAGCTGCAAAACGTGGTGGACACGATCAAGTCAATCAACGCGGTGGCGGAGGTGATTAAAACAACGAACAGCGTGATCGACTTAAACCGGGTGCTTGGCGTGAACTCGTTTTCCATCGAAAAGACCCTGGAAATGGACCCCGACTTTCTGGACGACGAAGAAGCGCACGCCGAGGCGGACGCGGTTCACGAAGCCGCCGCCGCGGGCGATGATACCACTACCGATACCGGCCACGGACACTCGCACGATGGAGGCAAAACCGAGTGCCACGACGACCACGCACACGGCCACGGCCACGACAAAACCGAGGAGCCGCCCGCGAAGAAACCCAAGAAAAAGAGACACGACCTTTCCGGGGTTTCCTCCGTGGGTATTCTGTGCGAAGGCGAGCTGGATTTCGGGCTAGTCAACACGTTCATGATGAACCTGTTACAGGAAAACGCCCTGAACATCTACCGAAGCAAAGGCGTGATGAAGTTCAAAGACCAAGGCAACGTCAAGTTCGTGTTCCAAGGCGTGCACGAGCAAATCAACTTCGGCCCCTCAAGCGTGGAGTGGGGCGCGGACGAAAAAGTGGTGAACCGCATGGTGTTCATCGGGCGCAACTTGAACAGGAAGGAACTGGAGGACGGGTTCCGGGGGTGTTTGGCGAAGTGAAGTAAGTATATAGTCTAACTAGGGTGTTGAAGGACAAACAGCAGACAGGGTTGGTCGAAAACGCGACCTTTCATGCCTTGAATGAAATAAAATTACATACGATGAACCGCCCGAGACGATTGCGATTGCGAGATCTCGTCGTCCAAATCGCCTTTGTTGCTTGCTTTTTCTCGTTTCGCACAACTAGAGGCTCCAGCGCGGCAGTCTACGTGGCGCGTCACGCCGTCCTCCTCCGACCCGGGTACCTCCACGCCTTGTATTTTGTCATGCCTCGCGCGATGTATCGGCTTTGCCTGGTCTTCGTCGCGTCGCTCGCGCTCTTCGCGGGCGTCCTCGACGCGGCACGCACGACCCCACCGTCACCCGACGAGGTCTCTACCGACCCCCTGGCGGCGTTGGGCGCGCACCCAGCGCTGCCTCGCGAACTGCGGCTTCCTGTAACCACAGCATCCGGTACCCTCGCCAGCGCAGGTCTCGGCCCGCGCGCCGTGGACGCGATCGCTGGATACGGCGGCACAGACCAGGTGCGCGTGCTTTCCCGCGGCACAAGCGGCGTGCTTCTTCTCTTACCTGCGCTCGCCCAAACCTGCCACTCACCCTTTTCCCTGTTGTCGTTCAAACGTGCTTTTCCACCACCACCGCAGGTCGCGCGTGACCTCGCCCTGGTTCTCGCCGGGGCGACCGCTGGGTGCGGCGCGGGCGGTGAAGGCGCTATCCAAGTCCACACCTCAGCTGCGTCCGCGGCGGCAACGGCGCGGTCCCTGAGGGCTGTTTTCGCAGGCCTGGCACACGAGCTGGACCTTCGTTTGTATTCCGCCAAAGTCGCGGCGCCCGACTTGTTCGCGGCGCAAGACCCGTACCGAGTTTACGAAAGGTCACAAAACAACAATGACGACAACAAAGCCACCAACAACCACGACGGCGTCCGGTTCATAGTGGACGAGCTGGATGAAGCCGGTGCTTCCCTGGCGCGAATCGCGGGAGCCGGAAACAAAAACGCAAACGAAACAAGTTCGTGTTTCGCGAGCGCCGGCGGTATCGTCACGCGGACGCTTCGCGCTTTGAACGTTTTGGGCTTGCCTTTCGATGAGCTGGTGGATTTTGTGCATGCGAAATCGAGTGAAGAACTGACTCGGTGCGGGCTCGGTGCGTTCGCGCTGGGAACGGACGAAGAAGCCGCGAAAGAGTACGCATTGGTCGTGGAAGCGGCGACGCGAACTCGCGCGTGTCGCCTCGGCGAAACCGACGGCGCAAACGCTTTGCCATTTTTTGGCGCCAATCTGCGCGACGTCACGCTTCGAATCGCCGCGTCCGACCGCGCGCTGCGAGACGTCGTGCACGCCGAGCGCCGAGCGAGAGATATCGCAGGTGACGGCTTTGAAGGCGCTTTGAATGTTTCGCAACGTGCGAATTCCCGAACGTCGTGCCTGGGCGACTACGCGCCGCCCAGGGATTTGCACTGGAACGCGGAAACCGGTTCGGAACTTCTCACCGCGACGTCCGTGTTCGCCTTCCTGGTCGCCGCCGCCGCTGACGTGACCCTGACCGAAGCGTCATGCGCGCGGTCGCTGGACGCCCCGCCTGGTGTGTTTTTCGCATCCCCCGTGGTGGACATCGTGGCGCAGGAGGCTTGCGAGTCCGGGGTGCTCCACGCGGTGCTCGCCTGGCTCGGCCAAACGCACGCGAACACCGGCTCGGCCGGGTTTGAGTTGTCGGTGGACGAAGTCGCGGGAGCCGCGGAGGTTTGTTCTGCGCAATTCGGTGACACAAGTTCAGAGCAATCCAAAAACGCAACAGAGCAACCCTGGATCAAGGCCGATGCGTCGGCTTTGGACTCGACGATTTCCTTTCTAACCCTAATCGAAGCCGTCACCCTGGGTAACAGGCGCGGCCGGTACGCCTACAGCGCTACCGGGAAGTTGGTGGACACGTTACGCGCGTTTCGTTTGGAACTGGAAAAAGGAGGGTGCTTGAGTTCTGGTTCTTTCGATGGGCGCGATTCACGGGATTCCGGAGACTCGGACGTGACATCTAGTACCGTTCCAGTTTCCACACCAGGACGCGTGGGAGGGATAAAAGCCACGTCTTCGCGAATCGACCCGGCAGGTGAAATTTCGGAAATCGAAATCATCGAGACGTACTCGAACGACGGAAACGCAGCGCCTGGCGACGACGGCCGCGCCGCGCTGGTTGGTTTCGTCGCGGGCGCGGGTGTTTTCTGCGTCGTCGCTACCGCGGCTGTCGCGTTGAACGCACGGAAGCACAAGCCGAAAAGCCGCGTCGGATTCTTCACCGCAGCACACAACGGATCCGCCCAGTGTTCCAGTGACACCGGTAACAACGCCGACTCCGACACTCCCAGCAACTCCCAGCGCAACGACCAACGAGGCCTTCTCGCCGGCGGCGCCGCGGGAAGCGCCCGGCGTTTTTACCGGCACCTGGAAGCCGGTTCCGCTGGCGACTTGCCGTTGGTGGAGGACCTCGATTTGGTGCCTTCGTTGCCTGGCCAGCGGTCGCCGGGTGGCCGAGGGTCACCTGTAGTGGGAGGGAGCCCGCGGTCCGGATCTCCGCGGCCCACGACGCCGCCGGGACAACAAAACCCGTACGCCTCTCTTTTCTTTGCGCCCACCGCGCGCCGCCGAAGCCACTCCATTTCCGAGCCCCCTGGCTTTCGAGCCGCGCTGCCGCCGCGGCACGAAAGAAGACACACCACGCACGTTGCGAAACCCGATGCGTAATCCGCCTATTCCAGATGACAAGAACCCTGAGATGAGACGAGAAGTTGGCGTACGTGTTAAGAAAATGCACCCTGACTTGTTTTCACGTTTTTCTGTCCTCTTCATTTTTCGTCGCCCGTTCCCCCCCCTATTGCCGCGCGTAACCGCTCCAAACGTTCCCCGTTCCGCTTCGCAATCCGCCGTTGCGTCACCTCCCGTTCCCGTTCCGTTAACTGCGGCCAGTTCGTGATTCGGGACAACGACCCGTCGTGGTTCACCACGACCGGGCCAAGTCCATCGAGTTTCACCGAACCGCCATTCACGTCAAGTTTCGGAATGTTGGGACTCCCGCCGTTCGGGTCGGGGGCGGGTAAACCCTCGCCCCCGACGGCTTCGCGTGCCACGTCATCCGCGTCCGGCTCGTTCGGGAGGACCGTGCCCGTACCGACCGTGGTCTGGTATCCCTGCGAAGCCTCCATGGTGCACGAACCACTGGTGCACCATCGTTTCGGGTTTCGTTTCCAAAATCCCGAACCGAAAGTCTCTTTTCGTTTCGGGACCGAAAGCCGAAAACTGACGAGAGTCGCAGCGTCGCGTCCTCCGAGAGGCCGTGGATTCTGGGAAACGCCGAAAGGCGGGGCATCGGACCTCGAGAGGAGTGCCGAGGAAACGAGGATATTTTTTGCGAAACGCGACCATGACGTCACAACCCCGCGCACGTTCTCTTCCGTGCACCCCCGCCGCGACTTTCGCGACCGAAAACTCACCGACCATGGCTGACGGCGACAAGAACTGGTGGGAGGACAACAAGGAGAAGCTCGGGCCGGGCGCGATCGGCGCGGTTTTGGGCGCGGCTACGGTCGCGGCCGGGATCTGGATCAAGAAGAAAAAGGACGAGAAGGACGACAAGTAGAGAGGTCGTCGTGCTGAGTCGGTGCGTAACCCCGGGGGGCGAAGTCGCGAGCAACCGCGCGACTTGCTGAAGAAGCGCGAGCGTTTTCGCCGCGGTTTCGCGACCCGGGGGCACCACCGTGGATAGCGCCGCACGTTTACGCGTTCGCGGACGCGACACGACGACACGCACGAACAGGGTCGTCGTTCACCCCAAGACAGACAAACCTGTCGCGTCGTCCGAGAGGAAGTATTCGTCGCGATTCCTAACGAGAGGAGGAGGTAGCGTCGGACCGGACAACTGAAAAGAGACACCCACGAATCTTCGAAAAAAAAAACTAACTCAATCCACATCCAACGTCCCCTCTCGAATCGTTTTCCGTTTCTTCGCGACGTCCGCGCTTCTCTGCTCGTGTGTCTCCAAATTGCGTCGCCGCGCGTCGTCCTCCAACTCCTTCATGGCGTGTTCCTCCACCTCCCTTTCCTGGACCTTGCCGTCCCGGTCCCACGGGTGCGTAGTGGCGCCGGCGGTGAGTCGCCGGAACGCCGCGCCTTTTTCCGCGGCTTTGCCAAATTTTTTGTTCTTCTCCATGTCGGCCTCTTCGTCTGCAATCTCGGCGTGCATCTTTTGGAAGTCCGGGCGCAGCACGAAGTTCCTCTGTTTCACGGCCTTGGAGCTGGGAAACGCGGTTCCAGCGGGGGCGCGGTCGGCGTCGTCGTACAGGTCCTTCGGGAAAAAACCGCGCCTCGCGAAGGAAACCTCGAAGTCGCGCTCCAACTGCACCGCGTGTGCCACAGCGGCGTCTGCTTTTGACGCGACATCTTGGGAAACCGCGCTGCCCGAGTCGTCCCCCCTCGCGCCAGGGCCGGGAAGGACTTCGCCGTGCACCGCGTACTCCATCGCGCGCCACGCAAGTGCGGCGGCGACTCGGGGCGGTGGACGGGCGGTCGCGTCACCGCCGCGCGCCTCGGGATGTCCGCACCAAAAAACGGAAGAAACCGAAATCGAAAAAATCGCCACGTCAGCCTGCAGCGAAATCCGAAAGAGCCGTCGGCGCCTTCGCCACCACCAGACCATCGTGCCCCCCCGGGCGATCGATCCGATCGCGGGACGGGTTGTACGGCCGTGTGCGTGCGTATCGAAAAAATCGAAAAAGCACGGCGCGCCGAAACCCGATTCGGTGAGAACGCGTCGTCGTAGGTCCCATCCGTCGATTTGGAAATCTGGCGCACAACTAACCCACCGACCGATCGCGCGTGATGAGCGCCTTCACGGACCCGAAACCTGCGACAAAACGTTCCCTGTCCTACCGCCTGCACGATACGTTGAACGTCCCTTTGGTGGGCGGTTTGAGCGTGCTTTGTATCGCAGGCTTGCTCGGCGTGATGGACCCGCATCTGATCACCAAGGTTTTCATCACCTACATCGTTTTGGATGCGCTGTGGATTTGTGTCTCGCCGAGCGCGGTGCCGAAACACGCGTGGGCGATCGTTTTGCACCACGTTTTGACTTTCCTTATCCTGCTGCACCCGCTGCGGTACCCGGAGCACGCCATCGAAACCTGCAGGGACGGAATCGTGGAGGTGAACACTTTCTTTCTGATTTTGAGACGCAACACGCGGCGCGGGTCGTTTGCCAATCGCGTTTGCGACGCGGCGTACCACCTCACGTTATCCATCCGGTTCTTCTGGCAGCCGTACCTGATTTACCACTTCCGACACATCACGCACATGACATCCACGGACCGGTTGGGGGGATACCCGGTCATGGAACACGCCATGGTCATGACCAGCCAAATATTCCTGTGCGTGTTCAACATCGGAATCGTGCTACCGGGGCTGCTAAGCAAAAAGAAAAAGAAGAAGGCCGCCTAAAAAGAGGAGCGAATAATATTTATTTCAACGCATCGAAAGCAATCTAAGGCGTTTCCACTTCTTTATCAACCTCTCCCCCCGTCTCTTTGCCAGTAGCGGTTTTCCCACCCCCCGTTTTCTCCCTCTTCTGCTCCGAAATCCGCCGTTCCACGAACTCCTTCGCCGCCCAGGAAAGCCCCAGCCCCTGCGCCGGCCGCGCCGGCCGCAACTCGCCTTCGCGATCCACGTACTCGATGTACGCCATCTGCGCGCTGTCGCTACTGCGCTGGCCGGTTTGAAGCACTCGAGTGAACCCCCCTGCTCTTCCGCTGTACCGCTCCGCGAGTTCCGTGAACAGTTTCTGCACTGCCGCATCCGTGCGCACCACCGCGGTGGCGCGTCTTCGCGCGGACAACGTACCGCGTTTCGCATAAGTCACCACCCGATCCGCGATTTTGCGCAACTCCTTCGCCTTCGCCACCGTGGTTTGTATGCGCTCGTGTTCGATGAGCTGCGTCACCATCGTGCGCATCATCGCCCACCGGTGCGCGCTGTCCCTGCCGAGCTTGCGGAACGTGCTGCCGTGCTTCATGTTGGGGGGTCACGTTTGTGTCGGGGAGTGTCGTAGCGTCGTGCACCTGACCGTACCGAGACGGGGCCCTAATTTCCTGTGCAATCACGATCCCCACGCCGTCACCGCGTGCGTATCCAACGACCGCGTATACCGCTCCTTCCGTGGAACCAGCGAACCTTCGTCACAACCCAAACGTTCGTCACCGCTCGCGTTTCCGATCGAGACGTAACAGCGCGGGAACGGCCACGACGCGTGCGGCACCGCGACGACGTGTGGTGTGCGGGGATGGGGAACCACATCGGTCTTTTGGGTCCGAGAGATGTCGACTGAACGAAGTGCATCGATCAAGTTAGCGATCAAGTTGTTGGTTAGCGATCACGTTGATCGTCGGTAAATGGTGGTTTCATAGACTCCCCCAAAGGTGTCAGTAAATTGCGACGGAAAAGGCGTCGTGTGACGTAGTGGCGACTCTGTTGGCGGCGGTCCAACAGATCTGATCGCGCCTCTCCTAGATGACGCGTCGATTCGCGTTGCTCGCGACGCTGATCGCGGCGTCGTTCGTTTCGGCGCACGCGCTGGATTGCGACGATATCCCAGACAGCGTGACCTGCGACCGGTGCACCGGCGACCGCGCGGGACACGGGGTGCGTCATTCACCGTCGAGTCGCTTTTTCGGATCGCTTTTTCGGATCAACCTGAATCCGCTCGCCCCACCCCTATGCCTTTTCCGCCCGGCGGCGCTGCTGTGATTCAACAACCAATATACCTCTTACATCCCTCCGGTGCGAATGCGCCGAGTTCATGGGGAATTCTTGTTCGCTTTTTTGTATGAGCACCGCCGCCGGGACCCATGCCAGTAGCTTTTTTCTTTTCGACGCACCCACCATCCCCGTCCGAAACTTCCCAACATCAACTTCCCACGGCGCAGCCGCTCACCTGTTTCCACCGCTTCCTAACATTGTCCCCCCTCCGCAGTGCATAAACGGCGGGACGTGCAACCCCCCTGATCACCAGGAAACCTGCGCGTGCCCGCGGGATTTCTCCGGGTCGGGGTGTTCCAACGCGGTCACGCGGTGCAGCGGCGGGTTCTTCTGCGACAACAACGGAACCTGCGCGATTCCCGGCCCCGGGTGCGTCTGCCCGGCTGAGTACTCAGGATTCAGGTGCGACGTGGCGAACATGGTGGAGCAGTGCATGCTTACGGATGGGTTTTGTTTGCACGGCGGTGTTTGTTTCGGCAGCGACGAAAACAAACCGTGCAATTGCAGGTACAACCAGGGGGGAAAGAATTGTGAAGTCTTGAACGTGGTGAGGTGCGACGACGACGGGGACGTGTATTGCCAGAACGACGGCGTGTGTAACTCCGCGAACACGGCGTGTACCTGTGCGTTCGGGTTCATGGGCCTGACCTGCGGCGAGGTGAACTACGCGCAAATCAACTCCCGGGGGGGGGGCGGGTCGGACGGAATCGCGGTAAACGTAGCCGCCGCCGTCGCCGTGCCGTTCGCGCTGGTGTTGCTCTGTTTGTGCGGGTTCACAGGGTACGTGGTGCGCAAAGAACGACAAGGGAAGCCTTTGTTCGTCAAGGCACTGGAGATGGAGACACACGTGGAGATGGCGGCGCCGGGCAGGGCGTAGAGGGGTTTAGCAGGGCGACCGATGAAACAATGTTTTTTTTAATCGAACGCGCGGAGATGGCGCGGGCGGGCAGGGCGTAGAGGAGTTTAGCGGGGCGTACTTATGACCAATGAAACAATACTTACAATACAACCGCACGCTTCACCCCCCCCGCCCCCCTGTTCCCAAAAAAAACACCGCACGTCACATTCGCAACATGGACGCCGCCATCCCGGCGGGTCGCGATACTTTGTTCAGCCCCGGAACCGCGGGCGCCGCGGCGGCCGCCGCGGCGGCGGCTCGCCCGCGCGCGAAAAGGTCCACGGCTTCGGGGGGCGGCCTTTGTCGCGACGGCGGCCTTTGCAGCATCTCCAGCCGCCGTGTGGTTTCCGCGCTTGCGCGCACGCCGGACGCGGAGGAGGCTCTTACCGATTGCGCGCGGCGTCGCGTACCCGGCGCGCTTGTCCCTCCGCTTGTTTTCTCGCCGTGACCGCCGACGCCGGCGTTCGCGTTGCCGGCGCCGGCGCTGTCGTGATGGCCCGCACCAGCGCCGCCAACGAAAGACCCACCAGCGTTAGACCCAGCGCCGGGGCGACCGCCTTGGCTGCTTCGTATTTTCCGCGCCGAAGGCACTCTGCGCAACCCCTTCGGCGTGGACATCACCACGAAGTCGTCATCAAGCGGTCGCCGGCGCACGCGCGACAGGGAAGGGCCTTGCGACTCCGAGGCGTCGCGTTGTTCAACGCCGACGCCATTGTCGTCGCCCCATCCAAACCGGTGCGGGTACAAACCGTTTCCCGCGCCAAGCTTCGTCCCCGCGTCTCCGAACGCGCCGCCATTCGCGTCGCGCGCGTGTTCACGCGCGTCACCCGCCGCGTCGCCAGTCGCGTCACCCGCCGGCTCATCGTCGCTCATCTCCCCCCGCGTCTCTTCGTGCGCGCGTCCCTCCAACGCGTGGTGCGTCGCGTCTCCCCAGTTCTCGTCGTCGTCGCTGTCGTCGTATATGTCGGCGTTGATTCCCGCGAACTCGCCATCCGCGTCGCCGTCTGAATCGAACCCGCCGCGCGCACAGTCTTTCTCGTTTAAACCGCCGGTCGCCGGTCGCTCTTCGCCGAAAGTCGTGCCTCCAGACACGTCCGATCCGTCGCCAGCGCCGGCGCCGTTACCGCCGCGAGTGCCTTGCCGCGACCACCCTCTTCTTCCCGCCCGGCCCAGGGTTTCGGGCTTGGTCACGGCGTCAGGGGGGGGCGACCACCCTAAGCGCATCGTTTCGCCTTTGTCCGCGGCGCCCGATTCCAACGACGCCGTCGGCGACAACGCCCCCGACACGGACACGCGTTCCGAGTCGGATTCGCTCGTCAGCCCGCCCTCCGCGGCACTCGCGCCAACGCCGTTTTCGCCGCAATCGTCCCCTCCCGCGGCTCGAATAAACGCCCCCGCGCCGAACCCGAAAAACTCATCCGCCAGCGCGGCGCGTTCGTCAAACACGGGCGCTTCGAGCGTGCGCATGTAATCTTGCAGGTTTATGTCTTCGATTTCGCTGATGATGACGTCGTGCGTGTGCGGCACTTCGCCGTCGTCGCTGCCGTCGTCGGAACCGAAGTCGCCGTCCATCTCGTCGTCGGAATACGTCTCCGCGAAAGCCGCGTCTGCGCCGGCGTCGGAAGAAAGCGACCGGGCGTGCGCGCCGTCGGAAGAAAGCGACCGGACGTGCATCATGCTTTTTTCCACGGGGAGACCACTCGGTTCGTTCGCGTCGGTGGTGTTGCCGCCGGTCATCACGACGGTATTCCCCGGAACAACACCGCCTGCGAGGCCGACACCGTTCCCGGTAACACCACTTGTTAGACTCGCAGGCCGCGTCCGGCCGCTCACCGCGGGGCCCTTGATCAGCGACCCGCGGCCTTTGAAGCTCCCTCCGGCTTGGCGCCCGGCACCGGACTCGCCGGGGTGCGAAGAGCCGGTGATGGAAAGGCCTCCGAGACTCTCCAGCCCGGGGGGGCCGCGCGCGGCGCCCGCGGCGGGTCGGCCGCGTGCGTCAGACGCGGCATCGGAACCCCAGCTCCACTCGTTGCCGCCGCGGGACCTGCGAAGTCACAAGAAAGGAGAGACACGGTCAACACGGGCACGCGCGTGTCGGACGGACGGTGTGGACATTGTGGCGGGATTCGACATGGAAAGAGAGGGAGGTCCGAAGCGCACCTCGGGCGGTTCGCGGGCTGCTCGACCGCGCCGAAGTGCCCCGGAGGGGGCTGCCCGAACCCGCTCATGCGTGGTCCGCGACACGCGACACGGACGGCCTCGGGGAGGCGCGCGATCGTGTGGCCCAAGCGAGACGAGGGGGCAAAGGAGTTGGAGGGGACGTAAAACCTCCTTCTGTCGGTCAGCTCTCTTCGGTCAGCGCAGTCTTAAACTTTTGCCACGATCTTTTCGAAAAGAGAGATTTTGTGGAAGAGAAGACCTAGTGCTTTTCCTTTTCACAGCGCGACTGCGCTCTGATACACATGACGAGCACTATATTAAGTACGACTACTGGTGAGACTACCAACGACTACGATACCGTACCAATATGAACGCCGCTAAGACTACTGCCCGTTCACACGGGCCACCGCGAGGACGCGCGCGCGCGGCTCACGAAAACGGCCACCACCCCGTGGGCGGCTTTTTGGCGCTCTCCACCACTGTGACGCGGTACACGAACACCCCTTCCACGGTGGTCTCATCCTCGTCGTGGCCTTCGTCCATTAGTAATGACACCATGTCCCCGTTCATCAACTCGACCTCGTCGTCCATTCCAAGCGCTTGCCACGGCCCGCCCCCGAGCGCGACGCCGCTGCAGTTCTTCGTGCGCATGCCTCGGACCAGCGCGACGCCCGTGTGCGTGTTCGCCACGGCGCTGAGCTGCTTGTGCGAGATCCTTTTGGATGACGACCCGCCGTGCCCCCTGCCGATTGTTTGCGGCCCCCCCGTGAGATAAACCTCCGAGCGGTCCGCGCCTACAAGAACGCAGTGCAAACGCACACCCTGGCTCGCGCTCGTGTCCATCGTGGAAAGGTCCATGGTGTGACGGTTCAAACCGGCTTGTGAAAGATCGCGCGACATGTGGTGCGCCAGCGTGGACAGTTTCAAAATGTCCTTCTGTAACATCTGCAGAAAATCTTTAACCGAGACGTTGGGCATGACCTGCAGATCGTCGTGCTTAAAAGGAACCCCGCTGGTTTCGATGTTCAGAATCATGTGCTCCAGGTGTTGCCGTTCGCCGTCGTCTTCGATCTTGTCATCCTTGAACGAGTCGTAAATGAACGCGCCTATTACGTCCACGATGGCGGTCGCGACGCCCACCATCACCAGACACGACATTAGCGCCATCATCGCCGTGTACCCGTCCGCGACGCCTATCAATCCTTTAGATTGGAATTCAACCTTCACGCCGCGCATCTCAACCTTGGTACCGGTGGAGTCGAAAACCCCGTGCGCTGCGGTATAGTACATATCCGTCCCCGCGCTGACAAACGAACCTTGCGACGTAACACTCACGCTCATCTTGGCCTGCGGCTCGAAGTGAAACGGCCGAGCTTGGGACATCGGGCGGAAGTTCGAAAACGTGAAGTCCACGTTTACCCTGATGCCGGTTAGCCGGTAGGTGGGAAGCGACCCGGTGAAGTTGGAGGAGACGTACACCGGGTTGGCGTCCGCCAGGCTGGCGTTGGCGAGCGCCAGCAACTCGGTTATCGTGAACTTAGGCGTGCGCTTCGTGGCGTCGTCGTCGTAGACGTAGAAGTACGAAATTTCCTTGCCATTAGCGTCCAACGCGAAGATCGTGGTTGGGGGTTCGCTGACTCCCCACGAGGTGACATAAGTAGGGCGAAACTGCAGCGCGATGTTATCCACGTCGGCTGGGAAGTAATTCTTCGCGGGGGCGTCGTCCACCAACACGCACCCGGTGAGCAAAGCGTCGTCCACGCACGTCCGGGTCCAGTCCTGTTGCTGAAGAAACGACCCGATGAACGCGCCTTGGTCGGATAGCCGGGTGACTTGCGACGTCGCGAAGTGCTCAGCGCACTGGTTGTTCAAATACGCCCCTTCCGCTACAAACGTGTCGCCTGCGAAATCCGTATTAGCGGCGTCGCAGTACGCCGTGGTGGCCAACGTGAAATTACTTAACCGCAGCGCGTCGTCCACCGTGGTCGCGACGTACATCACGGGCTTCTCCTTCAGCATGTACGTGTGCGAGCCCACCATGGAAATCACGCTGTATACCAGAATGGACGCCATCAACGTTTTGTGCACGTACGCCAGCCTCTGGTCCGAGATCTTCACCACCTTCAAGGTTCGGTAGGACATCAAGTCCTCCCATAGCTCTCTGATTCCTTTTCTGATGCTCATGGTGCCGGTCGGTCAGGAGTCAGACGTGAGACGAGACGAGACTAGGGAACCGAAGCGCGGAGCCAGGAAAAAGGCGCGTTGCGTCGGATTAAACCGCGGGGGCCACTTGTCTTTTCGGGGACGTCGTTAACGAACCGCCACACCCAAACGCGCCCCACCACCTCGCTGCTCGAACGACCTCGAACGGTTTTGCAACACACAACCTCACCGAGTGTGCCCGCCGCGAAGTGACGGGGAGGAGAGGGAGAAGGCGCGGCGAAGCCCCCGGACAAATCAAGTAGAGTGGAGGTTACACAAAAGCAAAATTTCCCGGCAATTTTATTTTCAGATTTCGCCGCCGACAAGCCATTGAGGCGCGCGCATGGCGTCGTCCGGTGAGACGGCGGCCCCCACCTCGTTCGTGACGGTCGCGGTGGGTACGAAACGGCCGAGGGAGAGTGAGGTTCCCGTTTCGGAAGCCGAGGGGTCTGGGTTGGATAAGTGGGCGGCGGAGACGGAGATTCTTCTCGCGGGTACCGCCGACGTGTTGGGTGCTCAAGTGGAATCGGGCGCCCATCATTCGGCGCGGCGCGACAAAAGGTTGGGCACAGCACAGAACGACACCAGCGGCGAACCGTCCACCAGCGACCGTTTTGTGGATGTGCTGCCCGTTTCGGTGAACACGGGAGGGCCTGATACCGAACCAAACGCGACTACCAAAAACGCCACGGGCACACACACAAAGCTCACTCCATCTTCGAAACCGCCATCCCGCAAAAACCGGAACGCCTGTTTCCGCTACGGCAACTACCACCGCTACTACGGCTACCGGGTCGGTGAGACGCTGGAGGACCACCGGGTCGCGCACTTCCAGGATGAGTGGTTCACGGGGAAGCGAGTGGTTGATATCGGGTGTAACGAAGGACTTGTCGGTCTGTCAATCGCGGTGCGGTGCGCCCCCGCTAGTATGCTGGGCGTGGACATCGACAACCACCTGGTAAAAAAAGCGAAAGACAAGCTCGAGCGCTTGCGCAGAGCCGCGGGGAAACAAGCCAGGGAGGTTGCTAAACACGCGGAAAAAGAAAAAGAAAGTCCCGTAGGTACTGCCTTAGAAGGTACTGAAGGTGGCAAAAAAGAAAACCCGGCAGAAATCGATCCAGCAACCCCCTCATCGGCGTCGCTTTCCCTGGCGCACGCCGTCGCGGCTTTGAAAAGTTCCAAATTCAAGTGCTGCAACGCGGTGGATGAGGTTTTCGAGGAAAACTCGTGCGACGCGGCGCTTTGTTTGTCCGTCACGAAATGGATCCAGCTGAACTGGGGTGACGCTGGGTTGCTGAAGCTGTTTCGGAACATCTTTCACGCGCTGTCGCCCGGGGGCATTTTCTTAGTAGAACCCCAGCCGTGGCGGTCGTACAAACAGGCGTTTAAAAAGCAAAACATGCCCCCCGAAACCAGGGCGCATTTCCGGGACATAAAAATCAAACCGAGCGACTACCTCGGGGTTTTGCGGGACACCATAGGGTTCGCTTCCGTGGAAACCCTGCGGGACGCGGACCTCACCGCAGGCACGGAGTTCGACCGGACCGTGCTGCTTTGCGTGAAGGGGAGGTGAGGGACTTATGTTCGTGGTAATACAACACTGTCTGTACGTAGTGAACCTTCTTGCGTTTTCAACGTTTTCTGCTTTAAAAAAAAACTAATCCGTCTCCACCGGACACCCGCTATCCTCGGACCCCCACTCCGTCCAGCTCCCGTCATACACCGGCAAGCCTTTCGGTCGTTCAGGCACAGCGACTGCTGCTGCTAGTGACAGCACGCACGCCGTGATTCCCGTTCCGCAGCTCGCCACGAGTGGCGTTTTCAAATCGCAAAGGTCGACGCCCGCCGCGGCGAACGTCGAGAGAATTTCCGTTTTCGATTTCATCCTCTTCGTCTCGGCGTCCAGAAGCGAAAAGAACGGCACGCACTTCGAATCAGGAACCCGGCCACTTCGTACACCAGGTCTCAGCTCGGGGGCGGCGCCTGCCCATCGCGGGGTGGGACGCGCGTCTACTAATCTTTCGTTTTTATTAGAGCCCACACAACGATCCAGTACGTCTTGTTTCGACCGCACCGACGCGGCGTCCAACGTCGCTTTGAACTTCGGCGTCGTGTTTATGTTTTCTCCTCGGCTCGCGCGCGCGGCGGCGTTCACCACATCGAGCGTTACGGGCGTTACATCCATCGCCATGCCTTCCGATAGCCAGCCAGGTACGCCTCCATCCAGCACGGCGACGGCACAATGCCCGAACACTTTGAACATCCACCACGCCCTCGCCGCGCTGAACAGCCCGGCGCCGTCGTACACCACGACTTGGTCGCCGTTTTCGATGCCAAGCGCATCGCACGCAGAGGCGAAGGACTCGGCACTTGGTAACATGTGCGGCAACGACGAGTCGGGGTCGCTTATTTTGTCGACGTCGAAGTACCGTGCGCCTGGAATGCGGCAAATGGCGTGCTCCTGCTTTGCGTCGCGGCCCATCGCGGGGAGGTACCACGAGCAATCCAAAAGCTTGACGTCCGCGGCGTTTTCTGCGAGCCACTTTGCGGAGACGATGGTGGTGGCGGTGGAGGAGGCTTTGGACATAGTCGACATCGCGCGTGACCGAGTTCGACCGCGGGGGAAACGCGGGAGCGCGCGGGGGGGGACAGACAACGCGCAGACGCGCTGTGCGGCCATGTTGTGGCCCTCGAAGTGTCTCGGAAGGAAACAGGTCATCTCGAGGCCGAAACTTGACGACGAAACTGCTGTGATTGACTTTATTTTGAGCTGCCGCTTTGAACACACTCTCGAGCGCACCACCACGATGGCGGCGGCTGCTTTGGACGAATATGACCTGGCCATCTACCCCGGGTTCTACCGGCGCCCGATGGCGCGGTGGAACGAGGACGGGTCGTGCGCGCCGATGGCTCGCGCGCGCGGACCCAAGGGGGAGGCGTTCCAGCCGCTTATCAGGCAGTCGGACATTGACGACGACATCGCACACATAGAACACGAGGTGCGTGTCTGGCTTTGTCGCGACCGCGCGAATCACGTCACGAATTCGCGTCAGCTCGACACACACGCGCACGATACGACTCGCACCGCGCGATCGGGCCACGTACCCGCGTCGCACCCAACGCGTCTCCTCGTCGCCGACCCGATTTTCAGGTTTTCTGACAGGCGACGAGTCCCCGCGGGCGTTTCCGCCGACCAAAATCAAATCACCGCGTTGTTGACCTCGTCCCAAACCCTCCCACCCCCAGATCGGCATCGGCAAGAAACCAAAGAAGAAGAAGGTGCAACTTCCTCCGAAACAACCCAAGGAAGAATCACCCCCGGTGGAGAAAGCGGAGGGAGAGTAAGCCAGGGGAGGCTCCAGGGACGAGAGGGACGAGGATCGAGAAGACGAGTCACTTTCATCCCTTTCGTGCAAAGTGTAATCTGTATCTTCGCGAAATCTGCCAATTTGTTTTCATAAAAACAACCCACCCCCATCGCTACCGCGGCTTCCCCCCTCCGCACCGAAAGCACGCTTGTTTCGACGCGAACACCGCCCCGCACCCGTTGGGACACGGCCAGTCCAGAGGTCGAATCTGCGTAGGGGAGTAGCCACCGATTGTTTTCTGCGAATCGCCGCCGCCGCCAATTTTTTTTCGCGAATCGTAAAAAAAAGCATCGCGGGTACAAACCCCGTCGCTTTCCTCGCCCGCCATCAGCGTCTTCACCGCGTGTATCACCCCGGGTCCCGCGTTGGTACGCAGGCAAAACCCCGGGTCAATCGCTTTTCGCCGGAGCATCGTGTCGATTTTATCTTTTAAAGATAAAATCAACGCGATCGTGGAGGAACTCGCGTCGAAGCGGTACGCGCCGTGCAAAATACTCACGGTTGTTTTGTCTTCTTCTGAAATGTCCATAGAGCTGGACGTTGCTGTTGAGTCATTAGACCCTAAACCCATTTTCTGCCTCTGCACCACGTCAAGCGGCCCGCCCAGCAACAGCACCGAGCATGTCGGGACGCAGGTGCAGTCTCGAACGAACACCTTTTGCGTTTTGATTTTCTCGCCGTACACGAGCCAACCGTGCGGGAAGTCCACTCCGAACACAGAATTCACGCTGTTCGGGTGACACTCCACGCCGCCGTCCTCGTGCGTGGTCAACTCGTTCCTTCTTCCTTTCTTCTTGATACTGGCTATTTTCGGGAACAAACCGGCGCACACCACGGCGCGGAACAAATCGGTGTCGAAGCCGGAATTATTATTTTCGTATTCGGAACTCCGCGCAACCGCGAACCCGGCGTTTTCCAAAAGCCCGCGCAGCTGCATCCGCGTTTTTTCTATTCGCTCCATGGCTTCGAACGACAAAAACCGCCGCTTGCAAAACCCTCGCGACGCGCCGTACCCATTGTTTTGCCGCGTCGCTTGCCACTCCCCAAACGCGTTCGCGATGGCGACGTGGTCACTGCATGTGCCTTTTGCGAACTCCCTACGCGAGGAATCAGCCGCCGATTTCTTGTCAAGTGGCAACACGAACGGATTTCGCGTGGCTTGCGCCGCCGCGACGGTGAGCGCGGGGTCCACGCAACCGAAAACGCATGCCACGACGAGCATCTTCCCGAGACGCGGTGACACGGGAAGTTTGGCGAGGTGTTTCCCGAGTTCCGTGAGGGATTCGTCGTGCTCGGTAACAGCGCCTATTGCGACCAAAAGCGCTATCGCGTTGGCCACCGCTTTCACGTCAGGCGGGTCAATCGCCTTGGCGCAGAACCCCGAAACGAAACCCAGCCCCAGGCTCTTCACGGAAAGCACCAGCTCCTCAAGCGGCATTCTCCGCATCTCGGGCGTTGCGTGCGCCGCCATTTCTTGATATTTCTGCGACGTGTATAGCCGAACGCAAAACCCAGGCCGGACGCGGCCCGCCCTGCCTCGTCGCTGGTGCGCCGAGGCTTTGCTTGTCCAACTCGGTTTCAAACACGCCATGTCGTTCAAAGAGTCGTACGTTTTTTCCTTCGCCTTGCCGCAGTCGATGACGTACACCACGTCCTCGATTGTGATTGAGGTTTCCGCGATGTTGGTGGCGAGTATTATTTTTCGTATTCCTGGTTTTGGGCGGTCGAAGATTGCTTTTTGGTTGGACGATGGCAACGAACCGTGAAGCGGCAACACCAGCGTTTTCGAGGCGTCGCCCAGAAGTTTGTCGTTCGCACACAAATCCGTAACCTTCACGATGTCGTCCCATCCCGTGAGGAAAACAAGCACGGCACCGGCTGGTGCGTCGGTGCGACCGCCGCCGGTTTCCAAACCGTCAGCTTTTTCGGATGTATCCGCGACCCGCACTACTTTTCGCAAGACGTCCACCACCAACTCGACGTCCACAGCGTCGTCGTTCTCCGCGTTTGTTCGCCACCGGCGTAACGAAGTCAACACGTCAGGGGCGTAACTTTGCCACTCCGGAGGATCCTCCGTGTGCAAAGTGTCTCCGGTAATATCACCCTCGCACGGCGCGTACCCCGGCCTGGGCGGAGCGCGTCCCTTAAACTTTCTGTTTCCGACCGTTTCCGACCGTTTCCTCACCCGGTCTTGCACCACGATTGCGTTCAGTCCACGCACAACATCCTCCCCAAACCCGGTGGTACCCAACACGTGTTCCAGAAACAGTTCTCGCACCGGAAACGTTTTCCCCGGGACGTGGAACTCTTTGTTTCCAATTCCAAAATATTTCGAAAAGACCTCCGCGTCCAGGGTAGCGGACATCAGCACCACTTTCAAATCCTTACGCACCAAACAAAGGTCCCGCAACACGATGAGAAGAAAGTCCTCGTGAATTCCCCGCTCGTGGATTTCGTCCACGAAAATGTGCGTTACGCCTTGTAACGCCTTGTTCGCGATGAGTTTGCGTAACAACACACCGGTGGTGCAGAAGGTCAGTTTTGTTTTCCGCGATGTTTTTTGTTCGCCCCTTATTTGGTACCCCACCAAATCACCCACTTGCTCATCCCTCTCCTGTGCCACGCGAGCCGCAACCGAAACAGCGCTGATGCACCTCGGCTGGGTACACACGATGTTCGTGTGTGAGTATTTACCCTCAAGAAGCGCCGCGTGCAAAACAAACTGGGGAAGCTGCGTTGTTTTTCCGCAACCGGTTTCACCGGACACGACGGTTATCTGGTTCGCGGCGACCGTTTTTAGAAACGCCTCGCGTGAGACGTGCGCTGGGAGCTTTTCGCGGGTTTGTTGCATCGTCCGTAACAAGTGGGACGGGGTTTCCAGACGCGAACGCTCGCGAGTCGCGAATTCGGCGTCCGCGGAGGCGGAGTCCGCGCAAGTGTTTTTTTCCTCGAACCTTACCTGTTTTGTTCGAGGAAAGAAGACTTCGTTTGTCACATCGCGAGTCGTTTCTTGTTTGTCGTACTCAGTGTGTTCCAACTCGGAACAAGCGCTGTCCAGCGCGGCGACCACGACTTGTCGCGCGCTGGTTGACATTCCCACGTGGCGCGTCCGATCTCGGCGCAAGTCTAAATCTGCTCGATAGTCGGGGAGGGCGACTTTTGACACCACGAGCACCGTGTTCGTTCCTTTCCCGTACGGCTTGAAGTGCAGCCGAAGCTCCCTGGCGAGCCTCTCCACCGCATCAACACCTTCGCGTCCCAACTTGTCACGCATCACAATCTCATGCCTGGAGTCGTCGTTCAAAAGCCCGCGCATCGCAACCCTCGTCCCCTCTTCGTCCAGAACAACCTTGGTTGTTTGCATCTCAGCGAGCTTCGCGTTTCGCCACTCCGGGTCCCACCATCTCTGACCGCCACCGCCGCCGTTGCCTGCACCGCGCCCACCGAATTCGCCGCCGAAGTCACCGCCTCGGCCTCGGCCTCGACCTCGCCGGCCGCCGCGGCCGCGGCCACCGTACATGGCAATGGGCGCACAATTGTAGTAGGCACCTCCGAGAAAACCTCCCGAAAACGAACAATTCAATTCGACCCTCTTCTCATCAGTCGGTGGCGCGCATGCAGGTCCCCTCCGCGTCGGAGGGGGGCGATGACCGCCCCACGTTCTTCGAGTTAGTCGCCGCGGACAAGCTCGTGCCGTCGCTGCGCGCGGCGCTGGTGTACTCCGTGGGCGTCTTGGTGTCAAGGCGCCCATCCCTGGCCCGGCTCCTGGACCACGAAGACGAGGCGTTCGCCGTGTTCATGTTGCTGGTGGAGTGGCACAGCTTCGCCACTAGCGACGGGAGCATGGCGGAGGGCCTGTACGGGCTGCAGCGGTCGAGAGTACGGCAAGACACCAGTGCGACGAAAACCAAGTCGGGCGCCGTCTCCTCCACGTCTCAGGCGCGAGGGCCGCGTCGCAACACTCGTCTGACGCGTTCGCAAAAAGTAGCCTCCGTGCTTCTTCTGGTGGGGGTTCCGTTTGTGCGCGAGAAGCTGGACAAGCTTTACGAAAAATTGGCCAGCGCGCGAGGCCTAGCGCACATCACAGGGGAAGCGGCAATCGCGGGCGCGATACTAGGCACGAATATCCCTCCTAGGACCTCGGGCACCTCTGAAGACTTTGGTGACGACTCGTTGGGCGTTCGGGCGAACGTCTCGAACGCGTCCGCTTCCGCGCCGACGTCGCGACGCGCGGCGGAGACGCAGACGGAGGCGTCCGCGCGAAGAACGGACGGTCTTGTGAATGCATCGAGTCACAGCGCAGGCGTGTTCACAGGGGGTGTCGCGGACGACGCGTTTCTCACCGTAGCTACCGCTCGCGCAAGTGCGGAAAACACCTTCGTGACTGTTTACCCGTACGCGCACGCGGCGATGGAAGCGGCGACGCTCGTGTGCTGGATGCGGTTTTTGCTAAGCGGCGCGGCTTCGCACGGCTTGGGTCTGTTTTTAATAAACGCAAAGGTTACGCGCGCGTCCGTTGCGGAGGCGAGTCAGCGACGAGTGGAACTTGAAACTAATCGAGCAGCTCAAATACGAAGAATGCGCGGAGTAACCTCAAGTGCGCAGGTAATTCCCGGCGTAGTGCTACCGGTGGTGCCGGCTTTTTTGGTGCGAATCCTAGCGCCTCGTTTTTACCAAATGCGAAACTTCCTGGTGGACTACGCGCAAGGCGGGTTGATGACCGCGGTGGTGGGCTTCAAGCTCATGGAGTGGTGGTACGGCACCGCGGAAGAGGCGGTTGTTGGAGGTCAGGCGCGGTTGCCCGTGCCTCCGCCGCCGCCGGTGCCGCCTCCGCACCGCGACGGAATACCGCCGGCTATTGAACCCGGACAGGTACGGCCTTGCGCGTTTCCCAAATCTAGGCACACTGTTTCAAGCCCCTCTTTGAGTACACTAGTTTCAGTCAACGGAAGTACTTCACACTACTAGTAACGTTTACCAGTACTCGCGGCTGTTACAAATATATCACAAGTGCACTGTTTTATCTCTCAGCTGGTGACTGTTTGTCCATACATCGCCCAATACAGTAAGACTCGGGACTGACACTTTTCGGTCACAACCTCAGTGTGCTTTGTGTTTCGCGAAGCCGGCGTTTAAACCGGCGGCGCCCGCTTGTTCGGGGTACGTGTTTTGCCACGCGTGTTTGGTGACGCACGTCGGGAAAAACAAAACCTGTCCCGTCACGCTGTTGCCGACGCGAGTGACGGATATACGGAAACTGTTCAGCGAGTAAGGAAGGGACGGGGAGGTGTGACAAACGAATAGATAGCCGTGAACCGATCAGGAGTGACTTGAAATAGAATCTTGGGAAGTTCCGCGAGACGAAAGTTTTCCTTTTTTAACCCGACAATGCGACTGATTTACATTACACGCTCTACCTTCCTCTGGTATTCAATGTCATCTCCTCGTCGCGCCGTTCGCGGTGATTGTTTTTACAAACAAAGTTGTTATTACTTCCCGGCATAGTACGCCTCAACTTTGCTCCGAGTTTGCCAGTGCCAGCCCTGTTGGGAAAGGGGAGGGGAGGAAAGGGTCAGCATCGGCGCGATGGATTTCACGTTGGGGTGGATATTTCTTTGGACCGCAGAAGAGGGTCAAAAACTCCACGACCGCGGTTCGTGCAACGCGTGCGACGCGGGGGATCGCGGTTCCGTGGTAGTCCGTTCCATTCGCGTACCTTCCAGATAGCACCCGCGACGAGGCCGAGACCCATGCCGAGAGCAGCCTCCTTGTACACGTACACCTTGGCAGCTGCGCGATGAGGAGGGAGGGGATGGTGCGGTCAGCGTTTGGGTCGCGTTTGGTGATGGCGAGACTAATTCACGTAGGGTTTCCGTGGAACGCGCTTGCGACCGGGTTGCGATTGAAACCCGGGCGCCGCGATTCAGAATTTCGACACGTACCGTTGCCGAAGTACGTAACCGCCGCCATCGCGTTCGAGGCGCGTGGTACGCGTGCGGCGAAGGTGTGAAGGCCGGAGACAATCGAGACGACGGGGAAATATTAGGAAGACAGGAGGAGGTGTGCTGTCGTCGGCAACGGAATCTGATATTTTTGTCAGCTTTCGCTCTGCTTCCAGATTCCTTCCAAGGAGTAGGCGTAGTATTCGTATTAATTCAACAAGACCCGGGCCCGACACTAGTTCGCCATCTGTTTCGCCTGCTTCACCACGACGTTCACCAGGTCCGCCATTTCCCCTTTCGGCACCAACGCTTTGGCTCGTATGAACAGGTTCTCCGCTTCCGCCGGCCTCCCCACTTCGCGGTAAAAAACCCCCTTCGCGAGGTACCCGCGGAAATCATCCGCGTGCGCCGCGATGACCGCGTCGTACGCCGTCTCGGCATCCTTCCCGTGCCCTTTCCAGCCTGAGTATATCCGCGCCTCTAATAACGAGGCGTCGATGTCGTCCGTGGTTCCCTTTGCACGCCAGTCCCTGACGTAGCTCAAACCCAACCCGTACCGCCCATCTTTGGCGAGGGAATCCACCAGCCCTTTCAGCAACGATGCGGGCGGCTTGTCCCCCGACCAATCCGCGGCAACCGCTAGGCGGTACGCCTCCGCGGCTTTACCGGGCTTACCCGCGGCTTGCCACACGTCCGCTAGGTTGCCGGTGTTCTCCAAACTAGGCTCTAGCTCGTTTAGTTTTTGCAAAAGAGGCGCCGCCGACGCGTAATCTTCTAAAACGACGTACGACTCCGCCGCGCCTTTCAAGCCTTTGATGACCTCGCCAACGTCGTCCGCCTCGCTGAACTGCTTTTCGTACTCCGCGGCTCGGTCTCTGACTTGTGACAGCACTTCCGGGGATAGGTCTTTCTGAGGCACGGGCGCGCCCGCGGTGAGGTCGGATGGCAAAAAAACAAGCAGTAACCCAAGCGCCAGGATTCCGCTCCCCACGCGGATCAGCGTGTTCAGCCCATCTTCGTCGTCTGTTTTGGACCCGACTTGCGAGAACGTTATCCCGCTCGGGGTTTCCCTTGGCTTGTCGTAAATGCTCCCCAGCTTCCTACCACCCTGGCCGCCGGAAATCACCTCGTCCATCAGCGTTGGGGCCGCAGCGGCGCGAGCCACACGTACCGCCGCGCCTTGTTCCCGCACCGCCGCGAGTTTCTCGTCGAACGAAACGGGCGGGCCCACGTCGGGTTCGTCGATTGACCGATTGACACCCGCCGCAGCCGCGGACGCTTTGCGCATCTGCGCCGCCAACGCATCCTTACTGTCGTCCATCTCGATGAACTCTTGCCGTTTCTTGTTGATCTGGCTGGGTTTCATCTTCTTCACACGTTGGTTTTTGCCACAGTACACCACACAAGCGGTGTGTCGCGTGGCACAAGAGCCTGGCTTGCCACGCGCTATCCCCACGCGCGCGGGGACAGGAGAGGAGGCGCGGAACGCCAGCCCGGCAGGGCGAGACGCGACGCCCGCGGCGAACATCGTGGTCGTGCGAGGTCGTGTGGGTCCGAAACTCCGGCGTCTGGCGGGAGAAGCAACCGCGTCACCTGCGGAGCGCGCGCACGACGATGGCGGAGCGACGTGGTGTCGAGTATCTCCAGCGAGATCCGAAAGGGACGTACTGCGAAAGCCCGCGCGCGAAAACGGGCTCTGTCACAAAAAGCGCAGTCCACCCGAAGCACCATCAACTCTCTCTCGTCTTCACCAGAACAGGACGCGCACGCCGCACCGCCCGACGTTCCGTCCAAGGCTGTCTTTGTTTTGAAGACCAGGTACGCGCGTGAAGCTCACTGATGAGATCCAACACGGGCGTAACGACGCTTCGCGAATCGGATCGGAAATATCTCCCCTTCGACTGGGGACGCTTTTGCATCTTGCCCTACACATCGGTCACGTCGGACCCGAGTGCTCGCCGTGTTTCTCCTGCCGTCGCGATCACGCATCGAGAACCTTTCCCTGACCTTCACACCGTTCGTTCCTGTTGTCCGCAGTCAGCATGTTTCGCAACGGCCGCGCGGTGCGCCGCCTGTTGGCACGCCCCTCCGGGTCCACCAATGGCGCCGTCTCCTCGGCGTGCAGAGGGGTCGCCACCTTGGTCGCACCCGTCGCCTCCGCCGCACGCCGCTCTGTGCTCGGTGCCGCGCGCCGCGGCCTTGGCGCGCGCGCGCTGATCCCCTCCTCGCTGCTCCCCCCCTGCGCCGCGCTTTCGTCGCGCGCCGCGTCAACGTTCCTCACCGAGTACGACGCGCACGTTGCCGAGCGCGCTGCGGAGCACATCTCGCCCAAACCGTTGGACGCGAAGCAATGCGCGAGCCTGGTGACGCAACTGGAGAACCCCCCTAAGGGCGATGAACAGGTGTTGATGGACCTTTTCGAAAACCGCGTACCCCCGGGCGTGGACGAAGCCGCGTACGTCAAGGCGAGCTGGCTCACCGCGGTTGTTGATGGGTCAATCACGTCACCGCTGGTTTCAAAGAAAAAAGCTTGCGAGATTTTAGGCACCATGCAGGGCGGGTACAACATCCAGCCCCTGATTCGCTCGCTTGACGTGCCCGACCTCGCAGAAACAGCGGCGAACAAGCTTTCGCACACCTTACTGATGTTCGACGCGTTCCACGACGTCGAGGCGAAGGCTCGGGCGGGGAACAAGCACGCCGAGCGCGTGATGCAATCGTGGGCAAACGCCGAGTGGTTCACAGCCAAGCCGGAGGTGCCTACGAAAATAACCTTCACCACGTTCAAAGTTACCGGAGAAACCAACACTGACGACTTGTCACCAGCGCCTGATGCCTGGTCGAGGCCTGACATCCCTGCGCACGCGCTTGCGATGCTGAAAATTCCGAGAGAGGGCATCACGGACGCGCCGGCGCAGATTGAGGAGCTGAAGAAGAAAGGACACCAAGTCGCGTACGTCGGGGACGTCGTGGGGACGGGCTCGTCCAGGAAATCAGCCACGAACTCCATTTTGTGGTTCATGGGGGATGACATCCCGAATGTGCCGAATAAACGCACCGGGAGTGTGTGCATCGGGTCGAAAATCGCGCCCATCTTCTTCAACACCATGGAGGACAGCGGCGCGCTGCCCATCGAAATGGACGTCGCGAACATGCACATGGGCGACGTCGTGGACGTGTTCCCGTACCAAGGTGTGGCGAAACGACACGGCACGGAGGAGGTCATCGCGAAGTTTTCCCTGAAAACGGAAGTGTTGTTGGATGAGGTACGAGCCGGGGGGCGGATCAACCTTATTATCGGAAGAGGCTTAACGAGCCGCGCGCGCGAATCGCTCGGGTTGCCGCAATCGGACGTGTTCCGCCTGCCTTCGAACCCCCCAGGCACCACGAAGGGGTTCACGCTCGCGCAGAAGATGGTGGGCAAGGCGTGCGGGGTGGAAGGGGGCATTCTGCCTGGCACGTACTGCGAGCCGAAGATGACCACGGTGGGGTCACAGGACACCACCGGCCCGATGACCAGGGACGAGCTGAAAGACCTGGCGTGCCTCGGGTTCTCCAGCGACTTGGTCATGCAGTCGTTCTGCCACACCGCGGCGTACCCGAAACCCGTTGACGTGGTGACGCACCACACGTTGCCTGACTTCATTCGCAACCGTGGGGGGGTCAGCTTGAAGCCCGGGGATGGTGTGATTCACAGTTGGCTGAACCGCATGCTCTTGCCCGACACGGTCGGGACGGGCGGGGATTCGCACACGCGGTTCCCAATCGGCATTTCCTTCCCCGCCGGAAGCGGGCTGGTCGCGTTCGGCGCCGCGACCGGTGTCATCCCGTTAGACATGCCCGAGTCCGTGAAAGTCAAGTTCACCGGCACGATGCAGCCTGGGATCACCCTAAGAGACCTGGTGCACGCGATTCCGTACCGCGCGATCCAGGAGGGCCACCTCACGGTGGACAAGCAGAACAAAAAGAACGTGTTCAGCGGTCGGATTTTGGAAATCGAAGGTTTGGAGCACCTAAAGTGCGAACAGGCGTTCGAGTTATCCGACGCGTCCGCAGAACGCAGCGCCGCCGGGTGCACAATCTCCCTGGATGAAGCCCCGATTCGCGAGTACCTGGAATCCAACGTCGTCATGCTGAAGTGGATGATCGACGCGGGGTACGGCGATCGAAGGACGATTGAACGGCGAGTCGCCGGGATGGAAGCGTGGCTTGCTGACCCTACGCTTTTGAAAGCGGACCCGGATGCCGAGTACTTCTGCACAATCACAATCAACATGGACGACATCAAAGAACCAATTGTGTGCGCCCCCAACGACCCGGACGACGCGCGGCTCCTGTCGGAAGTCATGGGCGACAAAGTCGACGAGGTATTCATCGGGAGCTGCATGACCAACATCGGACACTTCCGGGCGGCGGGGAAGCTCCTCAAAACGCACGCGGACGGCACGCAACTCCCCACCCGCCTGTGGGTCGCGCCCCCCACGAAGATGGACGAAGCCCAACTCACCGCGGAGGGGTACTACGCAACGTTCGGATCCAGCGGCGCGCGGATCGAGATGCCGGGGTGTTCGCTTTGCATGGGGAACCAGGCGCGGGTGGCGGAAAAGTCAACCGTCGTATCCACTTCCACCAGGAACTTCCCCAACCGCCTCGGGAAAGGAGCGAACGTGTACCTGGCGTCCGCGGAGCTCGCTGCGGTTGCGGCGATCATCGGGCGGTTGCCCACTCCGGAGGAGTACTTGAAGTACGCCGGGTCCCTCGACGCAACTGCCGCGGATACCTACCGCTATCTCAGCTTTGACAAGCTGCCCGACTACCTCGCGGCGTCTGAAAAAGTCACCCTGGACGACGACGCGTACGCCTCGCTCGGGCCCGCGATGCGCGCGCAGCTCAAAAAAATCGCGGAGGAGAAGCAAAAGACCGCCAAGGCGTAGGCGGGGGAAAAGACGGGAGAGGCGCGGTAGTTGGGCGTGTTACGAATTGAAACATTTTATTTATCTTCATGGATCACCCGACAATCCGCCCACTTTTTTGTCTTTCCGCTTGCCGTGCGGGCACCCGATGCACTCCAAGCAGCTGCCTTTCAGCTTGCCTTGGGGGCAGGGGGTGCACTCCGCGCACTTGCTTTTCAGCTTGCCGTGGGGGCAGGGGTTGCACTGCGCGCAGTTCTTTTTCACCTTGCCGTGAGGGCAGGGGTTGCACTCCGCGCAGTGGCCTTTCAGCCTCCCGTGGGGGCAGGGGTTGCACTCCTTACAGCTCTTTTTCACCTTGCCGTGAGGGCAGGGGTTGCACTCCGCGCAGTCTCTTTTCACCTTGCCGTGCAGGCACCCGTTGCAGTCAGCGCAGTCGTATTTCAGCTGGCCGTGAGGGCAGGGCTTGCACTCCGCGCAGTTGCTTTTCACCTTCCCGTGCAGTCACCCGTTGCACTGCGCGCAGCTGCCTTTCACCTTGCCGTGAGGGCAGGGCTTGCACTGCGCGCAGTTCTGTTTCACGTTGCCGTGGGGACACGGGTTACACTCCTTGCAGGTGCCTTTCCGCTTGCCGTGGGGGCATGGCTTGCATTCCGCGCAGTTGCTTTTCACCTTGCCGTGAGGGCAGGGGTTGCACACCACGCAGTGATGTTTAAACTTCTCGTGTGAACATCGCTTCCATACCATCGCATGTAGACTCCCGCACGCCGCTATCGTGTCATCGCCAACCGCGCCGTTGGTTGTGCCCAGGTTTTTGTCTTAATCCCGAAAGTCCTTAAAATCTCGGTCCATTCCAATGTCGTCGTCATTTCCCAACTCACGCGGCCCGTGACCAGGCTGTGGTTCGCGTCCGGGCACTTAATATCACACCAACATGGTATCTTTGGGGGTGAACAAACGCGACTCGCGTGTCCGCGACGCCGCGGACACGCCGAAGCCTTGGTTACGTGGGTGCTTAGTGGTCACCACGACTAACAGATTGTTGGTCAACGCTTTCGCGGACGATGCCGCGGCGACGCGGTCTGGACCGCTGTGCGCGATGCTGTGTGCGATGCACAGCCTGGCGGGTGGCGCCGCGGCCCCCGGGTGCTGCTTGTTACAATTGCGCGGATTCATTGTCACGACACAGGAGTCAAGAGAAGGCACGATCGTTGCGATGCTGGCGCGTCATGATGAGCATGACACGCGTGCGGTGCGAACTGTGACGCGAATCGTCGCGCGCTGTTTTTCAGTCGCGGCGAGAAACGCGGGGGCGCCGAGCGTCGTCATCCACGACGACTTTTTCTTACCGGCGTCACCGACAATAGCGTGCGGGGTAGATGAGGAATGCAGCACGAACCAGCGCACCCAGGATACCTTCGCAAGCTTCCACCATAAATACCTCACCCCGCACGTGCTTGGTCACCCCGAATCAATCACGCGAAGGTGGCTTTCCGAAATCGTGAAGTGCGACGACGTGTGCGCCGCGCATTGCTTTCTGACGCTCGCGGGGGAGGAACGGGAAACGGACAATGATGATTACTTTGTTTCAGATGATGACTTCGATGACAATGTTTTGAGATCTCCAGCAGCATCGCTGTACACCAAATCAACGCACCCGCTCGTCGTCTTGACGAGCCCCGAATCCAAAAGCGCCGCCTGGGGAACCGTCGCGAAGCGCGCAGGGGAGATGATTGAAAACGTCTCGAGCTCGTCGACGAAGACTTGCGTCATGGAAACCGTTCAATTTCAAAGCGGGGGCGGTGATTCCATAAACGCGACGTTACACGCGTTCGCGTCGAGTACTTGTGTCGAAAAGGGGGGTAAGCGCGACGCCGCGTGTTTCGTTGCGTTTTCGGTGCTTCGAGTTGACGAAGGCGCCAACGTGAAGCCAAAGCATACGAAGACAAAAGTTCACCCGGCGCTACTCTCCGCGTTCGGTACCGCGCGCGCGGCGGTGCTGGCGGACACCGCGCTCCCGAGTTCCGAAACCTGGGCGAAACACGAACCGTCACTTCCGTACATTGTCGACGAACCGTCGCGGCCGTACGTTGTCGATACTCCGGAGTATCAACGCGACGACCGCGATCGGTCGCGGTCGTGTTCGCCGACGTCCCCGCTTTGCGCGCGTACGGATTTGGAGTTTGGCCTTTCGGGTACGTCTTTCGGCGAGAGTTCCGAAAGCAACGCGAATTCCAACGACGAAGACGAGAAGGATTCGCCGTCACCGTCGTCTCCGGTGAAAATGAAACCCGCCGCGCCGCCGCGAAAACGAACCCTCCCGCGGTTCACGTCGCGCGCGCGCGTGCACCCGGTCGACGCACGCCAGGTGAGCGTGTCCACGAAACGATAGGTATCAATATGATTGCAATAGACTAGTTACAGTGTGCAGCATGTACAATGTAAGGTACCACGAACGAACGGAGACAAGAGCGCACGTTACAAATAAATAAGATAGTTAAAACACTCGTCACACCCGTCGTCACCTCATGCGTTTCGCGCACAACAGAAAGTGGTCAAAGTACGTGAAGAACTGATTGTAAAAGAAAAAGTGTCAGTCTTGTATGGGCAATCAGTCGGCGGAATGTGGTAAATGGGAAATACTAACCTCTTCTTTCGACATCCAAAACAGCCCGTCGTCTTTGAACTCCGGGTCCAAGTACCCCTTGACCGCCGGGTACTCGATCCACCCCGGGCCGTTGTCGTTCCACTCGCCTTTTTCCATCTCGCCGTTTCCCCACGGGTTCCGGACTTGCACTAAATCCACCCCCGACCCAGCCACGTTCGCGACGCTGCGAAGCACCGCGTAGGCGTGACAATCCACCAGCCCGTTGTTCGCGTCGCCGTCGGATTCGCCGTACGTCCCGGCCGCGACGATGAAGTTTGCGTTTTCCCACGCGCACAGTTTCGCGAAAAACTCGTCCTTGTCACATTCGTGCCCAGCGTCGCCGCCACCGCCCACGTCCGGCCACGGGTTTCCGTACATGGCAACTTTGTGTTGCTTAATGGACGAGTTGTGGTGTCGTTCCAGCTCGTTCGAAACGGGGTCGAACGGTCGCAAGCACGCGAACGTCTCACCGCCGTTATCCGTGCTGAACATGTACTGCTCCTGACACCCCGTTAACATCGCCCACGCGTGGTAGCACAACCCGCCGTCGATGTGGTCCCACCCCCCGCAGTGCACCACCAGCGCCTTTTCCAGGTACGCCACCCACAGCTCGCCGTCTTCGCTCGGCCGGGCGCCGAGAAGCTCGCCGGGTTGTTTTGGGTTTGCGGCGAGCCGCTCGTCGATCACCACGTCAACCGGTTGCCAGGTTGCCATGTCGTACAGGGTGACTGTGTATTGATTCGGGGTAGCGCGGGGCATCTCGCTCAAGCCTTCCGTGTGTCTGAACAAGGCGTGTATTGCGCCTGGAAACTCGGCGAGCGCGGAGATGGCGCTTAGGAGCCAGCAATCCCCAACCTGGCCTTGGTGGATGTCACACGGGTCCACCGAGGCTATTATTTTCAGGTCCGTGCGGTAGTCCAGAACACCGTGGCCTCTGCCGGGGCTGATCGGGAGGTATTGTTTGGAGTGCAGCTTCTTGCCTTGATAGCTGTGCCACTCCTCCCGCTCGTCGTCCACGTCCCTGAAGTCAATCACGCTCGGCAAATGCTGGTACGTGTTCCAAAGCACCATGTTGTTTGTGGTTTCATCCAACTGCATCTCCAGGCCTTCCATGCCAGCGCGCGGCCATAGCCGGTAGAACTGGTCGTTGGGGGGGCGTGGGTACGGCTCAAGGAGCTGATCCGTGTCGTACTCGACCATGATCCACTTGTGTGGGTTCTCCCTGAACTCCTCGATTCCGGCATCTAACGGACCGACCCGGTCCTCAGGCTTGCTGAACTCGGACGCGGCGAACCCCCCGACCGTGGTTCGCACCGTCCACATCGAAACCGGTATTTTGCGCATCATGGCGAGGCGTTTCGCGGCGTTGGCGTCGGTTTCGGGACCGGCCTCGGCGCCGGCGGAGCGCAGCATAGGGGGCGCGGGGTTTTTCTTTTCGGGTGTTCCGTCCCCGAAACACGCGGTGGAGAATCGAAGCTCTTTCGTGGAGAACACCATCATCTGCTCCAGCCGGTCGACCAGCGATTTCTGGCGCGCAGAGCTGGGGGATACCCCCGATGCGCTGGGGGATAACCCCTCATCGCCCCGAGGGGACGGCGCGAGATCCATGACGCCGCGCGCGGGGGACGAGTGACGATAAATCGGGCGATGCGCTAATCGCGAGAAAAAACGCGTTTCGGGAGGGCTGTTTCTTTTCCTCAATAATAAATTAAGACGCCCCGTCTACCTCCACGCCCTGGTCCTCCTTTTAGGACGAGATGTACAGCTCCACCCCCAGTATTTTCTTAATTTCCTCGTAGCACACGAACGCGATTGCGATTGAGGGGGCTACTTTTATGTAGTTCGCGGACAAGCCGTGGAACAGCGCGCCGACGCCTTCGTGTCGCACCACCTTGACGAAGCAATCCACCATTCCCGTGTATCGGATGCGCGCCGCTTGCTCCGCGCTCGCTTTCGAATCCGCCAGCGCCGCGACGCCGTGCCAGCCCGATACCTGCAGCTTGCGCCTGCACACGTCGAACGGGTACGCCACCGTTTGCCCGATCGCGCCTGCGATGCCTCCGCAGACCAAACCGGTGCCCACGTCGAGCTCCTTCGCGCTTTGTAAGCCGTACACATCAACCGCGATGGCGTCCTTCAGGGTTCCGTACACCGCAAAGTTCAAACCGACGTACGGGATGACGCCTATTACGCTAGGCAGCCACCCCTTGTACAGCGCCTTGACCCCTTCTTCCTGGACGATAACCCTCGCCGCGTGCGACATGTTCCGGTACTGCGTCTCACCGGTGCCCTCTACCTGCACGGTGAGGCGCCCGCGCAACATGTCGAGCGGGTACGTCGCTGACATTGCGAAGATGCCGGCGCCGGCGCCGGCGCACAGCCGCGTTAGCGGGCCCAGCTTCGCGTCCGGGTCGCTTTTTCGATTCCTCGCCAGCAGCGCACCTTCCAAGTATTCGTACGCCAGGAACTTGGACGCGCTGTTCGGGACGATTCGTATACAATTAGCGCCGTTTCCCTTGAACATCCCCTTGATGCCTTCGCTTTTCCAAATGTGCGATAAACCGTTCCACACGCCGTTGTAGTTTTTCGTGCTGCTCCCCGCGACTTGCTGTAGGATTTTCAGCCGCTCCAACGGCGCGACCGCGGTCCGGGAAACCCCGCCCGCGATACCCCCCGCGAGCAAGCTCTTGCACACCGAAAGTACCCGAGTTCCAGTAGTGCTGTCACTAGTGGAGTGCGCGGTGAAGGATGGGGATCGCGAAAAGAAAGACGCAGCGCCGCCGACATGGCACGACGACGATGGCGATCCCGACGCCGCGCGCGCCGCCGCGGCCGCGGTGAACGTTTCGTGGCCCGCACCACCGGTCTCACGCATCTCGCGCGATACCATCCAGCGCGAAGAAACCGTCCGCACCCGGGTCTCGAGCGTGTCTTCACGTCTGGTGGGCCCCGAGGAACCCCACTGCAGGTATGGAATGCCGCGTGTCGTATCCCGACGAAAGTGGCAAATCCATTTTTGCGATTGAAACCGATTTTGGAAATGTCAAACTGGTAGTCTTTGAACTAAAACCTTTCGAAATCGTACTTTGATAGGCGTGCTGCCTATCAACCGAATCCTTCGTCGAAAAAACGCCCACGTGTCCCACCCGAGACAGACGAAATCCCGTAGAGACGCTTGCCTCCGCGCGCCGGTGACGCCCCCCATTCGAGCGTGCGCCGTCGAGTTTTCGTCGCGCCCTTCTCTTACGTTAGCATGGCGTGTTTCACCATGTCCACCGCGCGCCTCACCGCGCCCATGAAGGTCTCCGGGCTGGGTTTCCGCAAAGCCATCAACGCCGTGCGTCTCTCCGCGAAGCCTGCGTTTGTCGCGCCAAAGGCGGTGTCCATGACCGTGTGCAAGACCAAGGCCAAGCCCGGGCACGGCAAGGCCAAGACGAACAAGTCCGCGGTGAAACGGTTCAAGATCACGGCTAGTGGCAAGGTACGTCGACACCCAGGTGCTGTGTGGCTCGCGTGGAGCGCCAACGCGCGTTCCCGGCACGCGCGCGGATAAGCCATCGCAATAGGGTTCAGGGTTTCGTCTCTCGCGGATTGGCTTTTTTCGTGGTGATTCAGACGTCCGCGACTGCGACGTGGACCGAAACCGGACACCCGGATGGTTCTTTTAATGCCTTACGCACGACACGCACGTCACGCGGACACGATACACGTCATGGCCATGCCTCACGGCGACGAATAGCACCGCACCTCTCTCTCATTTGCGTTTGACTGACCGTGCCCGCCTCCACTCTTTCTGTCTCCGCCTAAAAACACAGGTTCTCCACAGGCGCCCCGGCAAGCAGCACTTGAACGCGCACATGACCACGCGCCACAAGAACCGCTTGAGTGGCGAGCGCCAGGTTGGACGCCAGCAGCTCCCCCTTATCAAGGGCCTGCTCCCTCACCACCGCAGGTTGATTCGCTAATTTCGCGCGCGACGAGGTTTGATTTAAAATAGCAAATAGGTGGGTGTGGGAAACGCGTGACTCAATACTCATAGAAGTAGCCGTCGTCGCGACGTGGCAAGGCGTACTGCTGAATTGTAAGGATGCGTTTTCGTAACTCTCGTGACTCGGTTCAGATAAGGTAACTCGTTCGTCGTCCCCATCGCGCGCGCCTTTTTGGTGTCAAGCACCCTTTTTCGCCGAGTTGAATGGTTCACTGTCGTGGCTTTTCGGGAAAAAAACGCATTTCTGGGAAGCCACGACATACCAGGAGGCACTCCTGTCTGCACGTAGATGAGCCAAAGGGAGCCAAAGTGGCTGGCACTACACGTATTCACGCGAACACGACTGTCCTTACGCGCAATCAGCTCTCGACTGCGCGCGCACTAACCTCGGGACCTTGTGAGTTCCCCTTCACGGATCTCGGATCTGAAAAACAGCGAACCCGACCATAAGTTAACATGGGCGAGAACCTCTCGGAGATGACCGTGACGATGCTCCGTGAGGAGCATAAGAAGCGCGGTGTTGCCACGGACGGTCCGGATGATGCGCTGGTACAACACCAAGCAACACCACAGGGTACCCTCGATGCGGATTCCACCGGCCCCAGCGCCGAGGCGAAGACGTAGAAGCGAAAGCTGCACGAAAGCGCGAATCCGTCAGAAGCCGTGTTGACTATGGTGGAGAGCGGCATGTCCTTTCAACATATGAAGCGCGTGTGGATGAGCCTTGGCAACGACCTCGGCACACTTCGTGGTGAGTGCGAGAACATCGTCGTGTCTGAAAACACAGTCGCGCCGCGACACAAGGCGTCGCTGGGACTCGAGCTGCTGCGCGGGCCAACAAGCGACGTCGCCGCAGTCGCGGCGCAGGTGGTTTCGTCGTTGCGGGAGGAGCTGGAAGATCCTCCCGAACGGTTCTGCGACGCGGTGACGTACGCGATGATGGACGACCCGGTGGTTATCGAGACTGGACACGTGTTTGATCGGACCTCGGTGTTCGACGAGCACGGCAAGTTCAAGTTTGACAAGTGCCTGTTTAATCGGCGGGAGATTGCGTCGTCGGCGTATCCCGTGGTGTTTCTGAAAAAAGAGCTCATCGAGCACAAGCAGCAGCGCTTCGATGCGGTGATAGCTGCGACACGTCAAGTACCCGCTGGACCGGCTCGGGACGAGCTCCTCTCTGTCGCCGAGGCGCTACTTGCGTGTCTTGGAAGCGGCTTGTATATCCATCAAACTGCCGCGTATTGGGAGCTGAGGCTCGAGTCGGTTGACGGCGAAAACGCGGCGGACGTTCTGAGGACGCTCGCGGTGAAGGAGTCAGTGGGGGAGCTGGGGTCGGACGTGCCGGTGCGCGCGTTGTTCGACCGCGTCTCGGCAACGCTGATGCAGGCGGGCGCGATACTTCGGGGGGAAGTTGACGAGATATTGTTCATGGCGATGCCAACTGAGGATCTGTTGAAGCAGCTGGAATCGGTGATCCTCGAGGGGGACGTCGAGAATACGCGGTTGCGTGCAAAAGCTTTGGTTCAGAAACAAGTTGAGAACGGTGAGATTGTGCTGATCTCGGCCGTTCGTATGAGCCACGAGGCGGTGGTGCGGGCGCTGATCGAGGCGGGTGCGGACCTCGACAAGGCGGAGGATGACGGCAGGACGCCGCTGTACTTTGCCGTTCAAGAGGGCCACGAGGCGGTGGTGTGGGCGCTGATCGAGGCGGGCGCGGATGTCAACATGGCGACGGATGACGGCTCGACGCCGCTGTTCATCGCCGCTCAAGAGGGCCACGAGGTTGTGGTGCTGGCGCTGATCGAGCGGGTAGCAGACATCAACAAGGCGGAGGATGACGGCAGGACGCCGCTGTACATTGGCGCTCAAAACGGCCACAAGGCGGTAGTGCGGGCGCTTATGCAGGCGGACGCAGACGTCAACAAGGCAAGGGATGGCGGCGCGACACCGCTGTCCGCCTCATCGCAACCCGTTTCTAACGTCGCTCGAGGGAATCACGCGGCGATTGTTCAGCGTCTCTGGGATGCCGGCGCGGTGTGACGACGGAAAGGACGCGACTCGGAGGTGGTACGCGATGCGCGAGCAGAGACGAGCGCGCGAATGAAAAGAAGACGAGCCTGTTTCTTACAACTTCCCCGCTCACTCCGCCGACGCTTCTTCGAGCGCTTTTTTCGCCGCCTCTCTCTCGTCCACGTCTACCGGTATGCCGTCAAGCTTCACCAGCTGCGGCACGCGTTTCAGGACTGAGAGATAAAAAAGAAAGTGTCAGTCTCGTATGGGCAATCAGTCGTCGGAATGTGGTAAATGAGAAATACTGACCTTCGATGCGGTACTCGCACCCTAGTTCCTCCGGTTTCTCGGCGGAGGTGTACAGCGGGTTCCCGACGAGCAAAAGTTCCGCCAGGTTCGCGAGCGGCGCTAACTTGTCGAGCTCCTTGAAGTTTTCGATTTTGTTGTTGGACATGTACAGCACTCGCAAGTTGGGTAGTTTGTCGATGTTCGTCAGTCGCTCGATAAGGTTGTACGAGATCCAAAGCTCCTCGAGCGTCGCGGCGACGCCGTCCAGGTTTTCCAGCTTTTTTATCTGGTTCTTCCCCAAACTTAAAATCTTGAGACACTCCAAACCAGCCAACGACCCGATCTTCTCGATGTTGTTCGTGCTAAGGGAAAGCTGCACGCACTTCTTCAACGTCGCGAGTGAGTTGTCCATCTTCTCAATAGGGGGCTCCGTGCCGTACAGAAGAACCTGGTGGTTGGGTGGAAGTGGGGAGGAGTGGAAGTGACACGGTCAGACGGAATGAATTATTCGCGAATTCGAGTGGAAGCAAACGTGGAGTTTGAGATTGCCGCGTGCGTGGACCCCGCGTGTGACCCTAAACGCGAGCGTATTTCGTACCTTCTCGGCTTCTGCGGCGACGCACTCGTTCGTGGTCTCGAACTTCTTGATCGCATCCTTCACCGTGGTCGGCATCGCGGCTGGAGTCGCGCGTCCGCGGTCCCGCTGTGACCGCTGCCAATTCGGGCACTCGTTTTCGAGTGCGCTGATTTTTTCTCAGGACGAAGTTGCAGCAATTTCCGAGACAACGAGATTACCACTCCACTTCAAGCCGCGCGGGACGCGGGAGCGGCACCGCTTGGGGGCGGTGACAGGGGCGGAGGCGGACGGCTGCGGGCGCGTCTGTTCGTCCCTCCCTCCGCGTGGATGGCGCCCGTGGCTTCTGCGCGGGACGGGGACGGCGCGCCTGGCGCGCCACCTTCTGAGGCACGAGACGATGTGAAACCACGACAGGCCGCGGACGCGATTGTTGTCGCGGGTGCGCTTCGCGCGGCGGCGAAAGCGAATGCACACCAAGAAATCGAGGCTCTTTTATCTGCTGGTGTTCCTCCTGATGACCTTACCGACGGTAAGCCAGGCACGCCCCTCCTAACCGCACTCGAAACCGGCGCCGTGGACGCGACCCGACTGCTGCTTCACGCGGGCGCGTCGGTTGATGTCGTCGACCCCTTGTTTGGCGGAAACGCGGCGCACGCGGCGGCCCGGTCCCCGGACCCGCAGTGCGCGGCGATGGTGATACGTGTGATGGCGCAGGCGATAGAGACTAGCAACAGACAGGGTGACGGAAAAAGCGGGAAGCTTTCACTCAACCTGGACGCGAGGGACTCGGGTGGAAGGACGCCGCTGGAAGTTGCCATGCGACGCCGGTCGCGGAAATGCAGCATTGGCCGAAATAACGCCGCCGCGAATGGAAGCAGTACGACGGGAAGTAGTGCAACGACGGACGGCGGCGCGTACCGGGTGACGCGCGCGCTTCTCGATTCCGGCGCTTCTGCAAACGCCGCTTTCGAAAATGGCGTCTCGCCCCTCGCCGCGGCGGTCGCGGCGGGTGACGGGGTACTCGCCGCGCTTCTTTTGGAAAAAGGCGCGGATCCCGAACGCGGCGGCGGCGATTCGAAAACGCTCGCCTCGCCGGCGCTCGTCGCGATCAGGTCCTCCAACGTGGTTTTGCTGGAAATGCTTCTTGAGCTGGGCGCGGATGTTGACGGTGCGTCGCCGTGCTCATCCAGTGCGTTCGCGCCGTCCGCAGCGAAAGGCGCTGAGGTTTTGGGAAAAGCCGGCGTCCGATCTGGGTGGGCGGAAGTCGGGCAACCGCCCGAGACGCAAACCGTTGGCAAAGAGACCAGAGGTGAAGCTCATACTTCTCAAGAGACGGTCGCACCACAAAAAACTCAAACAGAAACCTCAAAAGCCACCCCGCTTCAGCTCGCGTGTAGTCTCGGTGAGCTCGAATGTGTCCAGACCTTACTTCGCGCGGGCGCTGTCCCCGACGTGCCGCGCGCCATGCCGCCCGCGGTGTGCGCCGCGGCGGGCGGGCACACAGGTACGTGTTGGGCCTTTCCCAAATCCCGGCCTCCCTGTGTTCCCATACAAGACTGACACTTTCTTTTATTGGTATCAGCGGTCGTGGCGCTTCTGCTTTCCCTCGGTGTGATGGACCCGTGGAGTTGCGACGCACGCGGGGTCACGGCACTTCACTACGCCTCAGCGAGAGGCCACACCTCGGTGGTTACGGTTTTGACCAAAGAGCTCTTGGACATCGCGGCGGACGAGACCGAGGCGCGCGGCGCGAGCCAAGCGGGCGCGAGTGCAACGCAAAGGTCTTTGCAGCAAGACTCCGAAGACTCCGACGACGATCGTAAAATCAATTCGACAACACAAAGCCGCAATTCCACGTTTCTGGACTCCCCAGGTTTCAAATCAGTCACGTCGCTGTTCACCCGCGCGCGGCGATTTGGAGGGTCTCGAACCGATCCCAAGGCTTCGGAACTCGCGACGGGTAAGAAAGACAAACCAGAGAAACCTCCGAGCGTCTCGCTGATCGACGTCCCCGATTTCGACGGCCAGACCGCTTTGTACGCGGCGTGCGCTGAAGGCCACGCGTCTTCGGCGTTGGTGTTACTCCGCGCGGGCGCGGATGGTACCAAACGTTTCCCTCCCCACCAGGAAACCGTGTTGCACGTCGCCGCCGCTTTCGATCGCGCGGAGGTGGTGCGGGCGCTTGTTGGGGATGCGACGTTCGGCGAATCGCTGGTCAACTCTGTGGACGCGCTCGGTCGGACCCCGCTGGTCGTCGCGGCCGCGGCGGGTGCGTCCAGGACGTGTTCTGTGCTTTTGGAGGTAGGGGCGGATCCGAACGGAAACAGTGACCGTAGTGACCCGCCGACCTCGGTCGCGGCGCGGCGCGGCGACTACCGGTTGGTCCAGACGTTGGTCGGCGCCGGCGCGTGTGTTACGCACGAGTTGGAATCTCGGGGCGTTCCGTACACGCCGACTCCGCATTTCTTCAAAGAAACAGCCGTGCTTCAAGGCCACTCCAACCAAGTCGTGTCAACACGGTTCCACCCTTCCGATCCCGCGATTTGCGCCACCGCGGGCAAGGACGGCACGCTTAGGGTGTTTCGGGAAATTGCAACGGGGGACGACGATTTCGCGGAAACAGACGAACCTCGCGATGACCACCAAACAACCGCGTACCCTCAAAGAAGCAAAAGGTGGACCTTGGGGGTTTCGTGGCGGTGTCACGACGTTTCGTTGGGCGGCGCTACGCACGCGAGTTGGGCCAACGGCGGTGACCGGTTGGTGACGAGCGGTTTGGACGGGAGGGTGTGCGTTTGGACGTTGCCCAAAACCACGAAAGCCCCGACTGTCGCGATGCACAGCGACAACGCCGTGTTCCACGCGCAGTGGAGTAGCGACGACAAACGAGTCGTGTGTGTTACCGGTGACGCGCTTTCGTTCTGGGACGCCGCGACTGGCGTGAAGGTCATGACCTCGCTGTCCGCCCGAGGCGGCGCGCGCTTGCGAGCCGGGGCGGTTACTGATTTTGGGGACACCACGGATGACTTGACCAGGTGCACGTACGCCAGGTTCAGGAACTTCGTCGCGTGCGCTGGAGTCACGGGAAACGCGGTGCACGACGGGAACGTCGCGGTTTCGCTGTGGGACCCGGAGAGCGGCGTGCGAACGGCGCGGGGTGTGACGTTTTCGGCTGACCAAGTTCAAGTAGGCGCCGGTCATACCAACCATGGAACCGCTTATAACACCAATCAGTTCGCGAATCGCAAAAAGAAACGACTCACGGGCGGGTGTCACTTATCTTCCGATGACGCGTGCCTTGTGACCTGCGATTTCAACGGCTGGGTAAGGGTGTGGGACCCGAGGTTGATTGGCGGCGGCGCGCGCGGCGTCGTGGCGAAATGGAAAGCGCACGTAACAGGCGGCGTCACCGATTGTGTGTTTTCGCCCGACGCCCGGTGCGTCGCCACCGCCTCTGGGGACGGCACGTGTGTGCTGTGGGACACGAGGAGGGATGCCGCCTCCTCGGACCCGCTGTGCGTTCTTTCGCTTTCCGAAAAAGTTGGCTTTGGGTGTTGCGCGTTTTCCTCAACCGGAAACGTTTTCGCGGCCGGCACCAAAAACACACGCGAAGAGCTGCTCCATTCGCGAGGGCTAAACGTCGCCGCGGTGTGGGAAGGAGAATAGGGTCATACAGTAGTGTGGCCATAGACAGGCCGAGTGATAAAGCGGTCATAGCTAGTAACAAGATAGCGCGTAGATGAAATCGTACAATAGGTAGGTATCCCCAAAGAACCAATCCTCTCGTAGACCCGAATGACTACCCGAGTTCCTTGATGATTCCTCGAATCGTCTCCACGTCTTCCCTGATTTCCAAAACCCTGCACGCGGGGGCGTGCGCGCACCCCTCCATGCCGTGCCTTAAGCAAAACACAGGCCGCATTTTGTCGCGTCGCATGCGGTACCTGCCACCTCCTGTTGGGTTTGCATTCGCATCTGCTGCTACAGCCGGTTTGTTCCTTCCTGCGCCCAGCATCGCGAAGGCGGCGCCCGCGACGCTCTTTCCCTCCGCCCGCGCCTTGGCCACCGCGCACTTGATTGTAAAAAAAGAAATGTCAGTCTTGTATGGGCAATCAGTCGGAGGAATGTGGTGATTGGGAAATACGTACCTGCACTTCCAGCTTTTCGTTTTCGCTCCAGCACTTGGCGCACCGCACGACCGCAAGGTGGGGCATTGATTTGCACAACGAGCAGCAAACGTCGTTCCCGATTTCGTTTTCGGCGATTTCCAACGCGGTTGCGATCCGTGCGCCTCGCCCGCGCATCATCGCCCGCCCTTCGGTTTGTTCCTTCGCGATGATCAAGAGCTCGTCCTTCAACACGACGCTCACGGCTTTGATCCACGGCGCCATGGCCCCGGGCCCGGCCGTTTTCAGCCGTTTCGCAAAATCCCGCCCCGTATCGACCACCATGCGGTCGTGCGAAAACACCGCGTCCCGTTTCCCTACTCCGCGCGCGTACCCCTCCACCGCGGTTCTTCCGGCTTTGACCCACTCGCTCGTCCCGAAATTCACCGCTTCGGCGACGTTGAACCCCATGGAGAACCCGGCGTGGTACGCCCTGGGCCACGTCACCACGAACTCCCCGGCGTGCTGCGTGGTTTGACACACATCCACGCCGTGTGCATCCCGTAGCGACCCTGGAGGCACCAGCGTCACCAGCCGGTGAAGCAAATCGGGCTTGTCATCAAGCAAACTCGGCACCATGGTTCGCACCGCGCGCTCGAACAAATCGGCGTTGCTTCCCGGAACCCCGTACCACGTCTTCGGGCTACCAAAATGCATGTAGTTCACGCTTCCCAAATAATGGTCCTCTACGTGCCAGCAGAACGCGCTGAACAGCATGCCGAAGTACAGCCAAGGTCGTGTGAGGCCTGGGACGTCATCACCAACGACTCGTAGTAAGTTACTCGGGTGGTGAATCAGCTCGTTGAAATCCCAGGCGTGGTTCTGTTTTTCCACAAACCCGGTACCGTAAATCGCCGCGTCCAAATCGCTGCCGTACTCAACCCTAACCTGCTCCACGTTCGTTTCCACGACGCGCCAGAACTCCTCTTGCCAAACAGTCGTTTCCGAGTCCCTCGCGAGTACTGGGACGTCGTCCGCGGACTCCGCGCTCGCCGCCGCGCCGGACCGCGCCGTCTCAATTTTCGTAACCAACGCGGGGTGCGTTCGTTTGTACGTCTCGAAAAACGCGTCCGCCATTTCCTGGTACCCAGCCCGGTCGTACCGCTTGCCGTCCAAAAAGTGCAGACCTTCTTGTAAACGGTTAATGGTCTGGAGCTTGGTTTCGAAAAGGATCCCGGTTCCGCCCGCGGCAGCGTTGTACTCGGGGCGCCAGCCTGAATTGTTTCGAGATTGAAAATGAGGACGAATCGAGTTAGTCAGATGATGACGCCGGGGCGGGCGGCGTTTGTCGCGCGAAGGCGGGGACGGGGGCGGGGGCGGTTGCATTCAACAGTCGCTTCACCCAACACACCACATGCACCTACCTTCCGGTGGGACGATCTTCACAATACCCGCGGCGGAGCCCTCGGGGGTGATGGTTTTTATGTACGCGAACGGATCTGCGAACTCGCGCGGGGTCGGGCGGAACACGGGGCACTGCGGAACCGCCACGCTGTTCGTCCTGCGCGTGAGCTTCACGCTGGCTTTGATAGCGCGTTGCATCTCCGCCTCGCTGAAATCACCGGAACTCGCGTCGAGCTTAGAGGGCGGGCGCCGTGGGCGCTTCGCGCGACCGGGGGGGTCGACATCCACCATCGCGCACGCGGGTGTGCACGCGGGAAAACAAGCGGAAACGAAATCACGCGGTTTCGGTCGTCGCAAACAAGAGAAACGAAAAGAGTTCGACGTGGCACGGCACGACGAAACCTCACGCAGAGACGGACGCGCGCGGCTGTCATGATGAGGATAACGCGCATCACCGCGTTCGTTGCGCTCGCGGCGCTCGTACTGTTCGCTGTGAGCGCGAGCGCGGATGGCGGCGGGGTGTGCGGCGAGGACGGCACCGTCTCAGTGGAAGCCTTGCAAAACCTCGGAAAAACGAAACTTTTTACCTCCGAGTCGGGCGCTGGGAAGTGCGCCGGCGCCTTCTTCGCGCGCGCGTGCGCCGCGCGTGGCGCCCCGGGGTTCACGCCAATAGACAAGACTGGAGCACGTGCGACACACGACGACCTGTCCTGCTTCGCCCCGGTCTGCGCAATTGGAGGGTGTTCAGACGCAAAGAACGGGGTGATAAAGCCACGAGGTGGTTTTTGGGAGGCCGACGAAACCGAACCCTTTGCAACCGGAAAACACTCATCAGAGCGCGCCGCGAAACAAACGTTGTGTTCGGTGTGTTCCACGCTTCCCCTTGGTTTACAGGTGGACGATACACTAGTAAACGTGGTGACTAATAACGACGCGCACGGGTTTACGCAAAACGAAAACTCCGCGCGTGTCGGTCCAATCGAAATCTGGACCACGGGGTGGTACGCGTCTTGGCTCACTTTCCTCGCCGTGGACGCGATCGTCGCCGCGTCGCTCGGCTTCCCCGGGCCGATATACGTAGGCTCTCCCTATTGGATTGGCGTACATGATACCGTATATCCCCCGCACGCCAACGGAAGCGAAAATTCGCCCGTCGTACAACCCGTGATCATCGACAACGTGTTCGTGGACCCGTACTGGTCGCCGTCGGTGGTGTTGCCGGAAATAACCGGGGCAGGGGCGGCCGTCACCCAAGTATCCACGCCTACGCTCTCACAAGTCGCGTATCCGTGGTATCCGCCGCCGCCCGCCGTGAACGTCGCGTCGGTCACGTACCCGTCCCCGCCCCCCCCGCCTGATAGCAGCGCCAACACCTTGTGCACCACAGAACAGCTCACGGACGCGTTGCCTGCGTACGCGTCGTCACTGATTCCGTGTCTCGGCGGCGCATCAGGTACTTGTTGTGGCGCGATTGCCGAGTTAGTCGGGCCGTTTGAATCGGCGGCGCTTCAAAACTGTTTGTGTAACCCAAACGCGTTTGTCGCACTTGGTCTTATTCTTAATGAAATTCAAATCGATCTGCAGCAGCTTCTTGTTGAGTGCGACGAAATCGTGACAACTACCGGCAGCGGCGTTGCCGTTTCCTGGACCGGAGGCGGTAGTAGTGACGGGAGCGGACACTGCGACGGACAAAGGGAAGGAGACGTAAACGCCGGAACCCCGAAACGCGCGGCGGTTGGACGGCGGCGCGCGGCGGCGACGAGCGCGAAGGCGTTTAGGGTGTGACGACTTTAGATACGGTGTAAAGGGGATGATGACGATGATGAATAAAGGCTTTTAAGGGTAGTCTATAAAGATTGTCACGACGGTCAAAAAGGAAGCAGTCACAAAACAAGCACCACTTACCCACCAGTCCCTACTCACTGCCTATCGCCATGCCCACCACCTTGTCCAGCCCCGCGGCCTCCGCGTTTTTCACGGGCGAATCCGCAAAGTCGAAAACCGCGAAATCGTCGTCAAAGTCGTCTGACGCGCCGTGGTGTTGCGTCCGGGACGTTTCCCACCGCCGTTCGCGCTCGCGCTGCCGGGTCACGGCGTCCGCCTTCTTTTTTGACGCCGAGTCGTTGGTCGTTGCCAATTTGGCATCGGAGCCGTTGCCCGTCACGAAGCCGGCGTCGTCAAAACAACCCGACCCGGCGTGTGGTCGACGCGGCGATACCCTTCGCGGCGACGGCGACGGCGTGAGGTTCAGCGCGCCCACGGTGCCGCCGATGGCTCTGGCCCACGGGCGGATCTTCGGCGGAGGCAAGCTGGCCATCGCCGCCGTCCCGTAACTGTGTTCCCGCACCTCGCCGGCGTCTCCCGCCGTCGCCGCTTCCGTTGCTGCGGAAGGCGCTTTCTTCGCGAAACGCCCTTTCTTTGCAAGCGCCTTCTTCGCAGCCGCGCTGTGTTGCGGCGTGACTTTGCCATCCCCCGCGCCGCTCAACGCACGCTGATTGTAAACAAGAAAAGTTTCAGTCTTGTACGGGCAAGCAGTGTGTCAGGATTTGGGAAACACAATACGTACCTCCGTCTCCGCTTTGGTTTTCGGCCGTTTCGGCTTTTTCGGTTTCTTCCCCGTGCTCGGACCGGTCGGCGTCTTACCTTCCGCCACGAGGTCACGATTTTTCTTGCCGAAAGCACCCTTCGGCCGCCCCGCGTTAGCCCGGAACCCGCCGCGTTTTCCTTTCGGCAAATTGTTCCCGTTTGAATCTTTCGCCAGAACCGGTTTCGGTTTCGGTTTCGGTTTCGGTTTCCCGTTTTCGCCGTCCCCGGCTGACCCGGGTTGGCGCCCGCGTTTCTTTTTTACTTTCGAAATCGGCGCCCGCTTTTTCGTCCCCTCCGCGACCTGGTAATCGCCATCGGCCTTCCGCTTAGCACTGGGAGGGCGATTTGGGGTTTTCGGCAAAACGGATCGTGACGGGACTTGTTTCTTCTGGGCGGATAACGCCTTACCCGTCTTGCCCGCGGAACTCGGCTCGCGGCCGGACGCTTTGGCTTTGGGCGATTTCCTTGACGTCTTCAACGGCGACTCGGACGGCGACGCGTCGTCCTCGTCTTCCGATACTAACGCACCATCCGAATCGCCGCCGCGTTTCGCGACCCCGGGGTCGTCATTGCTGTCGGATCCGTCGTCCGATTCGGGGTGGGAGTCGTCGGAATCGGACGATGCGACGACCGTTTTCGCGTATCTTTTCCGTTTGGCCAAAGGCAAATCGGAATCGGAATCAGAAGCGCTCGGCGCGTCGTCCGCGTCCATTTCTATTCCCCGGTCCGACCCGACCTGGACGTCCTCCGAGTCACTTTCGGAATCGGTTTCGGAATCGGAGTCATCGGAAGCGTCATCCGAAGTTTTGTCGCGAGCGCGTTTGCGGATTGTTTTTTTCGTGGAAAACTTTGGCGTCACTCGCGTTCCGCCGGACAAATTCTTCGTCGCCGCGCTCGACCTTCGCGGAACGGTCTTCGCCTTGAGAGGCACGCTCTTCGAGCCAGACAGCTGCACATCAGCCGAGCCCGCGCCAGAGCCCATCCAGTACGCGCTGGGTGGCCGGCGCTGGCGCCCGCCTCTGCCCGTGCTCAGCGCGGCGGCGGGCGTCGTCGTCTCCTGCGCGTCGTCGTCGCCGCTGTCGTCGTCCCTCCCAAACGAAGCGCCCCCCGTGGTTCGCCGTCGTCCGCCACCCCCCGCACTCCCCAGGCTCCTCTGCAGCCGGAAGGCGTGCGCTACAAGCTTAGCCGCTTCTCCGCTGATGCGCCCGGGGCCGTTTTTTTCGGTCTGAAAAGACCCTTTCGGCAGCCCTTTCGGTTTTGGTTTCGCCGTCCCCGCCCGTACCGCGCCGATTTTGTTCCCGTCGTCGTCGCTGTCACTGTCGCCTATTTGTTCCGGGGACTTTCCGGTCTTACTTTTTTGTCCCGACGCACCAAAACCAACACGTTTAGGGGACAGCACCGCCGCGACCACCGGCGCGGCTACGGGAGAGCCCCCCCCCTCGTTCGTTTCGAAAGAGTCAGAGTTGGAGGGGTTTTTCTCGCGGTCGTCGTCGCGTTCGTTTCCGCGGCGCGGCGCGTCTGTCTCCTTCGACGGCGAAAAAACACCCCCCCCGGTGTTCGACACAGGGGCGTTCCGCGCGAGCAAGTCCTGAAGACTCACCGCGTCGCCACCGAACGCCGGCGAGAGGTGCCCGCCCAACCCGGCGACGCCCTGGCGATGCGCCCCGAAACGCGCGCCGCCAACATTTTTGTTTGCGCGCCGCGACGCGAACGACGGGGGCGGCGCCGAGAGGTTGGCGAACAAATCGCGCGCTGTGTTCGTGTCACCGTCGTCGTCCTCGGTATCCGCGTTGCCAAAAGCACCCCCCCCGAACCGACCGTGTCTCTTCCCGGATTGGAACGAAGCCCGGTGGGCATCCAGTGACGACGGCGTCTGCGCCGCGCCCGGCACGTTTCGCGCGTCGCGGGATTTCGAAACGGAATCGTGCGCCTCTTTGGTTAAACTGCGATTCAGCCAGTCCTCGGGTGAGGCGGGGGGCTTTGCCGTACCTGAAGGGGTGGTGGTGCTTGGCCTGTGATTTAAACGTTTTCGCGCGGCAAGGACACGCGGAGGGAAAGCGCACCGAGGGGGGGTTGAAGGGTTCAGCGGGACGCGATCGTGCCACTTTGATGGCATCTTTCGCCGAGTCACAACGCAAGGCGGGAAACGCGCGCGAAGATTTGAGACGATTTCGCACCTCGCGGGATCACGTGCGTCCACGGTGTCTTCGCTGCCGCCTAGCGGCATCACGGCCGGAACTCGAACCAACCCGCCCGCGGTTGGGGGAGTGGGACGAGGAACGCGGGTCAACGCCACGCGTCACCAACGTGCGCGCTCGAGTGACGCACCACGTGCCGTTTGCGTCTTCCCAAGGGAAAGAAAAAAATGCCTTGTTTGGACTTTGGAGTCGGCACACTCATCCAGTCAGGTTCAGTCATGTTTTTTTTTTTCACGAAGTCGTCTATTTCCACCCGTCTCTTCGTCTATGCTCGTCCATGCAAGGCGCTCCTTGTCTATTGTCTATGATTGTCTGTGCAAGGCGCGTCCGTGTCGCGGTGCTCACTGGTTGTCCGCGAATTCCACGAATTTTTGTAAGAACCCGCAAACCCTCGCCATCGCGACTCGCCTCGCCGCATCCGTCGACGCCGACACCGCGGCTGATTTCTCCACTCTCAACTCGCGGTCGCCGCCTGGAATCGTGATGACGTACTCTTTCCGGAACCACGTCTCCTCCGCGATCTCATCAATGAAAGGCTCGAATTCGTTCGTTTTCACACACGAATCGTCGCTGCCTCGCACGAACAAAACAGGGAACGGGCCGGCGTTTTCGAAAACCGCCGCGTCCAGCGCCAGATGCACGTCTTCTTTACGTAAATCATCATAAGACCAAGACGTTTTCCCGGGCGTCAGCGGGTACGAAAACAACACCATGCCGCTTATGGGTCCCTCACCGCTGATGTCTTCCAGGTGCACAAGGAGTTCCTTGGAGGGAACCGCCTCGGGGTACTTGTTGTATCTGGGAGAAAGGATTCCACCCTGCGCGGTGAACCCCGCGCTTATAATCTGGTTCGCGTGCGTCGTTGGATTGGCCACCCAACACGAAGTGCTGCACCCCGAAATCCACCAACGCAAGGTGCATCAGCCCGTGTGCCGCGCGGAGGCGGTGGTTCAGGTCTGAAGAGCTCATCGTCACGCGGAACACGGGCGTTTTCAGCGTGTCCGCGAGTGAATCCGCGGTGGATTCCATGTGCGTGCTGTGCAAGTCGCCTTCCTCGCCGTGAAGCAAAATGACGCACGTTCGGCACTTGCGGCCATCGGAAGGGCGTGTCACCGCGCCGGCGAGGGTCAAGGTCTCGCCTGGCTTGCTGCCGGCGCAAATCACGTCGATTTCCTCGGTCTTCGCCATCGTTGCGCGAGGAGGTATGAGGCTCAGATGATCTGCTTCGGCACTCCCGAGAAAATAATAACGCTTTTTGCCGTGGTCTTTTTCGACGTCGTTACATTTATGCAGTGTTGAACGATATCACGTCACTTTGCCGAGCACGAGCGTGACGGCGAGACGCGAGCAGCCTCGGTCTCCGCGGTCGGGGTCTTCGCCGCGCCGCCTTCACTCGCGCGCAACGTCTGTGGAGGCCACGGCGGTCCCCGCACCGTCGTTGTCCACCTTCCTCGGGCAAGCCCCCTCGTACTTTTTGCCGACCGCAGCAGCAGCGATCGTGATCAACACAATCCGCGAAACGCGATTGCTGTGATGGAGCCCTTCGGGTCGGGTGGTGACGATGCGGGTCGGGCGGTTTCCGGGAATCGCCCGCCAGAATCGCCCGACGCGGAAACCAACCAACCGCAACAACCGCAACAACCCACCACGCACGCCACCTCCACGTTTCTCCCGTCGTTTCTTCGCGTTCCCGAGAACGATGCGGGTATACTCAAAGCAGACACATTACCACAGAAATTCACCGGCGAGTGTCGGATCTGTCTTTCCGACGAACAGGACGGCGTGATGTGCGCGCCTTGTCGTTGCGACGGCAGCATGAAGGTGGTGCACGTGGAATGCTTGGAACGGTGGTGCCGGGAAACCGGTGTTATTTCTTGTGAGCTGTGTACCGGTGCGTTCCCGCAGAGGTTTGTGGACGCCGGTGAGACGTTCAGACAACAAACACAAGCCGCGCGTGACGCAGATACACACGAACAAAGCGTCGCGAACGAACGTTTACAGCGTTTACTACACAACTTTCAGCAAGCGTACGGACGCCCCGCGAATTCGCCAAACGACTTCGCAGTGATCAACCTAAACGCGGTGTTAGAAGCGGAGGCGTTCGCGAGACGACAAAGGTGGCAACGGTCGACGGAAGTGGGTGCCACGGTCGTCAGCACCGGTGAAACAAACGAAACCGAAACCCTGGATCGGGTCGACGCGGACTTGGGCGCGCGCGTGGTGGTGATTGACGCGCGCGGGCGCGCGGTTACCCTGAACACGCGACACGTCGGCACGGGCGGTTTGGCGCGGATGATGCTGGAAGGCGAAGGAGGGCTTGGCGACTTCGAGGCGGGACCCATTGGCGCGGCGAGGGGTGGTCGGAACAACGCGGGGCGAAGAATAGGAGGGCGCCGGGGCCGGTTAACGCGCCCGCACGACGACTCACACGGGTCGCGTTTGTCGCAACACATCGCGCGCGTGTACGTCGGCGAGCAGTTAAGGTTCTGGCTCAAAGCCGCCCTCGCGTCGCTGTGTTTCTTCCTGGCGCTTTACCTGGTGCTGTTCGCGGTCGCCGCGTCCGCGCCAGGGGGAGGTGTGCCGGTTTTCATCTTCAGAGTCGTGGGGTTCGCCCTGCCCCTACTGCTCATCAGTAGGGTCGCGTACCTGTACCGAAAACACGGACGGGACGCGCAACTCACCGGGACGCTGGACGACGTGTTCGTGTTGGGGGACGTGGAGAGGGGACGTGGAGCGGGAAACGCAAACGCAAACGCAAACGCAGACGTACACGCCACCGCGACGGCAAACATGCACATGGGCGCGACCGCCGGGCGACTCCAGGCGGAGAGCGCCGCGCGGCCGCCCGTCGCGACGGAAGTATAGTGCGATAAACCGGGGTGCGATGTGTATTATTATGGATTTCAACCAGGGTGGAACGATTTAAGCGGGTACAAGTATTTCGTATCACAAGTATTACACGTCGTCGGCGGGCGTCACGCTTCGTTGCTTTTTTCTTTTGTATCACCAACTTTTTCTCTCATTGTACCACGTATAAGCCCGTCTCAAGTTGGAAGTAGTTCGGGTTCGGGCCGAAAGTTTCATTCGCCAGCGCATTCATCAACACGGTGTGGTCCACGACGGCTCCACCCACCATTTCGGGCGGCAAGGCGTACCCGCCGTGGGCGGCGCGCGTGTTTTTGTTTTCGGGCGCCTCTTCGAAGGCTTCGAAAAGCCGCGCCTCGGCCATCTCCTGTTCGTTTTGCGCCACGAAGTCTCGAAAGTGCCCGTCGTGGAACCCGTGCATTCGAAACTCCAACCCCTCCAGCATCGCCACGCGGTGTAAACACGAGGCTTCGTCCATGTCGTCGTACAGGTCACCCACGGCGCCGTGCTTCGCGGTCATCAGCTCGCCCACGTCCGACGCAACGAACGCAGGAACGGACTCGAGGTTGGTTTCGAACGTCGCGGTTCGAAAACTCGGGCGCGTAAGGTGAGAGGGCTTGAACGGCGAAGGAGAGGGCTTGAACGAATCAAGCGCGGCGTCGTCCAAGGCCGCCGCGTGAACGACGGAGTTCACCACGAAATCGATATCGACATCCACGGTGGGCACGCGCTCCTTGATATTTTCGTCCGCCGCGGCGATCGTCCGCAACAAGGCTTCGTTGTACGCGAGATCTCCCGCATCTTGCGAGTCCTCATCCATATCGCAAACGTCACCGGGTGAGGGCGCTGATGGCTTGCGGGTCGCACGCGCTTTTCTCTTGGGCGACGGAACGCGAAGCCCGTCAACGGGAGGTTGTTTTCTCTTACGCGCCCTTTTCTTGGGTACGGCCGGGGGAGCGCCGTCGCCGTTGCTCAAACGGCGATCGTTTTCCTTGCCCTTCTCGAGCTGCCGCCGCTGCATGCTGCCTCTGTCTTGCGGGGCGTTTCCGTGGTCACCGTCTACGGCGTGCGCGACGTTGTGGCCTCGGGGAAGAAAAACCACGACGCACAGCTGTGCGTCGAGGTTTTCTCAGCGCTGAAATTTCAGGTCGCAAGTGACCGAGGGGTACGACGTGCACTCCCAAGCTCGCCGGTCACCCACACCCACATGCCCGCCTTTGGCTCGTCGAGCAACACCGGTCGTCTTCCTGCGAAGAAGCCACGATGCGCCACGGGTGAGATGACGCCCTCATCGAGTGCTCGCTCGCGAACGTCCTCGCGAAGTTACTCGCCTCGAACTTCCTCGTCGTCGAAGGAACGGGCACCCGCACCCGCCCCTGGCGCTGCGAACAACCGCGTGTCAAAGCGCAAGCTCGTTCCCACGACGCCTTCACCACCTTCGACGCACGCTTTAACCGCCGGCCGCGATACGACGAAACATCCGGCGTCGGTGCGAAACACAGCCCCGAGAGGTGAGGTGCGTACCACAACCCCGACGCCCGCGAGTCCGTCGCGACCCGGACCCGGGGGCGCATTTTTTTCATCCGAGAAAAAGAAAAACCAGCTGTACTTCGGCATCGCCGCCGTGCGCAACCTTCTGTTCGAGGAAGGCCCAAGGTCATGCTGCGCCGTGGAGTCGCCCCCATCGACACCCAGAAAAGAAAAAGTAGGCTCTGGAAGCAAATCAGATGCCGATACGAGCTTGGAAATAAACCGCCCGCGCGAGCTCGACATCGAACTCGCGCCGCGCTACGCGAACGCGTTGGCGGTCGATAGAGCCGCCGGTGCCGTCGCGGCGCCCGCGCGCTTCGGCGACCGCGCGACCCACCTCCACTTGGCGGACGATTTGTGGCGTTCCGTGGCCGGCCGTATCTTTGGTACGACGAGCGGCGCGCACGGCGACCAGCTCGCAGTGCTGGCGTGCGGGGTGTTCCGAAGACTGGGCGACGCGCTTCCCGAGTCCGAGTCCGACGTTTTGTTTTCTGGAGGCGACGACGTTTTCGACGAGCGGTCGCGGTCGCGTCTCGACCGCCACGCCGGCGATGTCGATTTCGACACCCTGGTTCCCCTTCTCAAACGAGGCGTATCGGAGGAGGACACCACGGCAACGGTGAGACGAAAGACACGTTGTGGTTGGTGGTCACAGGTGTTCGTGTGGGCGTCGTCGCGTCAAGTCGCGACGGTGGCGCGAAACAGCTCGGGGTCCAGCGCCAATCGCAGAAACGGTTTCCACAAAACCTGGATCGTCGCCGCGCTGTTCTCCCTGGGAGTCCTGGCGTTCGTCATGCCCCTCGTCGTGCTTCCCGTGCTGGACGGGAACGCGTTCTGGGACAAGGACAGTGAGGGGGGGGGAAACGCACCGCTTACGCGGGGGGAGGGGACGAGAGGACCGCCGCCCAAGTAACTTGTTCTCTTACTTTTAATCCGAAACGTGTCGCTTTTTGTGTCACTACAATTTCTTGTTCGCTGAGGTGTCGTCAGTTCTTTTCCCGAGCTTAGATCGTGACGCGCTGCGGTTGTGCCCCTCCGCGACGCGCAATGTTCGCGCGGTCCAACACCCGCGTGCCCTTCGTGGCACTCCTGGCTCTTCTCGCCGGTACGTCTGCCTGGTATCGCGTTGTCCCGTCGCGTTCCGCCCGCGTTTTCCAACACGCAAAATCGCCCAAACGATGTCTCGCCACACGTCACATGACGCCACATGTCTGTCCCTGACCCCTCTTCCCACTTATTCTCCCGTGTATCCGCAGCCGCGCTCGTTTCTCCGTGCGCGGCAATCGGCGTGCGCGGCGCCGGATCCCTGACACAGGGTTTGACCAAGTACGAGGTGTCCACGCCGTTCGACGTGGAGCTGGGCGGCAGCACGGTGCGCCACCCCCCGTTCTTCGCCATGACGGTGCGCGCGTTCGGCGTGGACCACCGCGTGGAGGTGCAGCGCCACGACGGCTTGCTCGCCACCGGGTACCACACCGCAGACGCGAGCACGCATCGTGCTACGGAGCAAAGAGACGATTCCGTGGACGGAGGCCATTGCCACTACCGCGGACGCCTGGCGGGGGACGATCGGTCGATCGTGGCGCTTTCCCTGTGCGACGGCGTGCGGGCTGAAATCATGAGCCCTTCCATAGAGGGGGGCTCGCTGAGCTTGGAACCGGCGCACGGGCACGTCGAGGAGGTGTCAAGGCCAACACCGAGAGGCTCGTATGTGTCATCACAACAGGAAGAAGAACAAGAAACCGAAACCGAAAAAACATGCCACCCGGCGCGAGCGCCCGTGATTGCGTTTCGGCGAAAAGAATCCGTAGGCGAGTCAAAATCCGGTTTGCACAACGACGTGCGCCGCGCGGTTGACGCGTTTGTGTTCGACTCCGGGGGGGGCGAGATCGGTGAAAAAGAGTGGGTAGGGGGTGACAAAGCGCACGGCTCCACGGGTGACGAGAACATCCAGGTCGACGACAAGCCACGACCCGACGACGACGAGGCGCAGTCGGTTTCAAACGCACAGCGTCGCCGTTCCCTGAAGCAGCTCGCCGTGGCCAACCTTTACGTCGAGCTGATCGTGGTCAACGACCGCGCGCGCGTGAACATGTACCCCACCCTGGACGCGATGCACGACGAGGGCATCCACGTCGTGAATGTGGTCAGCGCGGTTTTCGAGCAGGCGCCGTTTTCGCCCGGCATACGCGTGGTGCTCGTGGCGCAGTACGACTTTGCGACCACGGTTGAGCCGTGGAGCGCGTCGGTGGACAAACTCGGATCAGAGAAGGACGCGAATGGGATTTTAACCGCCTTTGCGGACTGGCGATCCGACACGTACGCCAACCTTCCCACGCACGACGCCGCGCACCTGTTTTCCGGCGAGGACTTTTTCGCGTACAACTCTGGGACCTCCGGGACCACCACGTCGGACGTGGTGGGCTTGGCGAACCAGTGGGGCGACTACAACATGTCAGTTTGCGAGGAGCGGGAAATCTGCGGCAACGTCGTGGAAAGCGGGGGAGTGCAGGTTGTGATTCAGGAGAACCAGTGTTACGGCCCCGCGGATGGCGAGAAAGATTGCTGCATCCCGCTGTTATCAGTAGCCCTGTCGCAGGTGCACAAGACCTCCCTCGCCTTCGACGCGGTCACGGTGGCGCACGAAATAGGCCACCAGCTCGGGTTCGCGCACGACGGGATGGGTCCGGACGCCAACGGGAACGGCGACGAGGGAACGGGCGATTGCCCCGAATCGGGGCACGTCATGGCGGCGCTGTTTGAGTACGGCGTGGAGACGGACGGTTTCTCGGACTGCAGCGTCCGGTCATTCAACGCCGCGGTGCTTGCGAACCAGTTCGGGTGCTTGACCTCCGGGCGCGAGTCCGTGTGCGGCAACGGCGTGGTGGAAGGGGACGAGCAGTGCGACTGTCCGGGGGGCGACTGCGCCGGGAAAGACCCGTGTTGCGACGGCAGGACGTGTTTGTTTAACTCCACCGCGGTGTGCGCCGCGATCGCGGGCGACGAGGGGTGCTGCGACCCCGCGACGTGCGCGGCGAGGGAGTCAGGTGCGATTTGCAGAACCGGCACCGGCGAGTGTGACCTGGCGGATGTTTGCGACGGGAGTTCCTTCGCGTGCCCGGCGGACGCGCACGCGCCGGTTGGCGTGTCGTGTGGCGGCGCGCACACCGCCGGCGACATGGGGGCGTGCTGGCAAGGCCGGTGCATGAACCGCAACGAGACTTGTTACGACATTTCGTCATCCGTGTTTTCGGGCGCCCCGTTGTTTGGCGGTGCCTCCGCGTCATCGACGTGCGGGTCGGGTATGAATTTGCACGTGTTCACGTCGGCGTCGTGCGAAGGTACGAACGGCGCGTGGTGCTTTGCTGACGACGACGTTTGCCAAAGTTCGTCCTATGGATACCTACTCGCAGGCACCACGCGGACGTTCGGTGCGCTGCCTGGTATGCCGTGCTCCAGCGCGGTTTCACGGGAAGTGACCTACCCAAACGGCACGAACATCACGGTCATGACACACCCGTTCGTGTGTTCTGGCGGCGCCAAGGGAAACGGCGAGGGGAGCGTTTGCGTGGACTACAAAAATCTAATTCCCGCGCCGCCGCCGCCGCCGCGCGCGCCGTACCCCCCCCCCTCGACCGCGAGTGCTATTGCTAACTTGTTCAGCTCAGCATCGGGTCGGTATCCCTGCGACGGGATGCCGCCCGTGTGCGTCGCGCTCGCCGCGGCAGGGGCGACGATGGCGGCGATGATTGAGTAGACTGTTGGAACAGTGCGAGACGACGCAGATGTGTGATTTTTTATGATGTATTTATTCCAAATTAAATATGGTCCGGTCGCGTGCGGTTACAAAAAGAACAGCACACCTACCTGTCGTCGCACTCCTGCCACGCCTTCTTGACGATCTCGTGCACCAGCGCGGGCTGGTCTATGAACGGGTAGTGTCCGGCGTTTGGCAGCACGTGGCACGACACGTTTTTCCGCCCGGCGCGAACCATTTGCTCCGCGACCCACTGCCCACTCTTCGGGTCCATCCAGTCGTGCTCGCCGTACACGAACGTGACCGGCACGCTGTTTGGCAGCGCCTGCACAACTCCTGCAATGGGTGTCCTCGCCGCGCCTATTGGCTGTAAAATCAGGGAAAGAACCTTTTCGGAAACCCCCGGCATCATCAAAACCCCCGTGTTGTACTCGGCGAGCGCGCGCAGGGTTTCCGGGTCCAGCACCTCTTCCGCTTTCCACCTGTTTTTTATGTACCCGTTAATTATTTTTTTTGGAAAATCGAACGGCAACAGCCGCAGCGCCGCCTGCGGTGTCACCCCCGCCGTCCACGCCCGTGACACGGCTTTGTAAAGCGTCGCCCTGGTTTTTCCCGCGCGCTCCAGGAACTCCGCGACAAGGCGCGGGTCCGTTTCGAGAACCGCCGCCGGGCCGGCGAGAACCAGGTGCCTGACCTGCGCCGGGTGCCGCGTGGCGTAATGCGCGGCGACTATGGCGCCCATGGAGTGCCCTAGCAAACATATCTTGGCGTTCTCACCCAGGACCTGCTTTCGCCACGCGTCCAAGCCATCAACGAGGTATTCGATGGCTTCCATTTCGTTCGACGGGGCGAATTTCGCCGCCCGCGGTCGCCCGCTCATCCCCGCGCCTCTCCAGTCCACCAAGTGCACCCTCCCCAAGCTCCCCCACCCAACAAGGCTGGCGTAGAAACACCCCACTCCGCTTTGCCCGAACCCGTGCACGCACACCAAATCGACCCGGTTCCCGACGTGCGCTTCGTTGACCGAAACGCTTCGCACCACATCCGCGGGGTCGCCGTTGGCGGAACGCACGGAAAGAACCCGGGTGTCCCGTCCCGTCCACTCGAACCCGGTGTTGCGCAACAGGTTATCCACCAGCGTTTGCTCGTTCTGCAAACACTGCGCGCGAGTGTACCACAGCCCGGACCACAGGCGCTGGGCGATGCCCATGGTGACCAGCCGCGGGGCGCGACGAAGTGGGCGAATTTGCGCACGTGGCCAATTTAGAAACGGTGGAGCAGCTTCCGTTTCAATAAATTATGTCAATGAGTTTGTGTGACGTTGTGTCATTGGTGTGAGGACATGTGTTGTTGTTGGTGTGACATGTGGCGTGACTAGAGCGTGAAACCAATCGTGAATGAAGCGTGACAGAAGCGTGGTAAGAGCGTGACACCAAGCAAAACAGAAGCGTGACAAGAGCGTGACACCAAGCGTGACAGAAGATTGACGATGTTAGCGTGACGTTGGCGTTACCTTGGCGTGACGTTGTGCGATGGCATGACGGTAATTTACATTCGCTGACCTTACGTGACGGTGGCGTGACGGTGGAGTGACGGTAATTGACATTGGTGTGACCTTACGTGACGGTGGCGTGACATTGGTGTGACCTTACGTGACGGTGGCGTGACGGTGGCGTGACACTGGTGTGACATTGCGTGACCTTACGTGACGGTGGCGTGACGGTGGCGTGACATTGGCGTGACCTTACGTGACGGTGGCGTGACATTGATGTGAAAACACCAACTCGTCTTCAAGCCAATCCTAAGCTGCGTTCCACCGCGTCCGCCCACTTCTCGTACTTCTCCTGTCGAGTCTCCGCATCCGTGGTGCACGCAAACACGGTTTCTTCATCATCTCCTTCTTCTCCCAACTCCTTCGCAAAAATGTCCGACGAACTCCACAGCCGCGCGCCAACCCCGGCCGCGAGCGCCGCGCCAAGCGCGGTTGTTTCCACGTTTCCGGGTCGCGCCACGTTCACGCCCAACACGTCCGCTTGCGTCTGCATCAGCAGCCCGTTCGCGCTGGCGCCGCCGTCGACGCGCAGACACTTGATACTTCGAGATTGTGTTTGATTGCCACCGTTGGTTGAGTCGGCTTCAGCTGCCGTCGCAGCCGAAAAGTTCATGTCGAAGTTCATGGCGTCCAGCACGTCTTTAGTTTGGAAGCAAATCGCGTCCAGTAGCGCCCGGCAGATGTGATTTGCGTTGGAGTGCTGCGTCAGCCCGACAATGACGCCGCGCGCATCAGGGCGCCACCGCGGCGCGAACAGTCCCGAAAACGCAGGCACGAACGTAACGCCTCCCGAGTCCGGTACCGCGCTGGCTTTGGCCTCCACCTCAGCCGCGTCCTTGATGATCCCCAGGTTATCCCTCAGCCACGCGACGCCGGCGCCGGCGATGGCGATGCTTCCTTCCAGGGCGAATGCGACGGCTTGGTCGTCGCCTAGCCGCCACGCGATCGTGGTACATAATCCCTTTTGCGAAAAAACAGGCTCGCCGTACCCGGTGTTCAGCAGCGCAAAGCACCCCGTGCCGTACGTGTTTTTCGCCTCGCCGGGGGTACACCGCTGGCCTAAAGTCGCGGCGTGCTGGTCGCCTATTGTCGCGGTTATTTTCACCCCCGCTAACGCGCCGCGTTGGATGATGCCGAATTTTTCGAACTCGCAATTGCTCACGATTTTGGGAAGCGCGCTTTCCGGGAGTTTCGTGGCGTTCGCGTTCACCCCGAAAACCTTTGCGCACAGGTTCGTGTCCCAGCTCAACGTTCTCAAATCCATCAGCATCGTGCGCGACGCGTTCGTGACGTCGGTGACGAAGTTGTTTTCGCGTGTCAAACTCCACACGAGCCACGTTTCCATCGTGCCCACTCGCAGCGTTCCGTTCCCCGCCGCGGCGCGCACCGCGTCGACGTGCTCCACGAGCCACCGCATTTTGGTTCCCGAGAAGTACGTCGAAATCGGCAGGCCGTTTTGCGCGCGCAGCGCATCCGCTGACCCTAGCGCGGTGACCAAGTCGTCGCAAACGCGCTGCGTCCGCGTGTCCAGCCACACCAGCGCGTTGTGCAGCGGTTTTCCCGTTACCGAATCCCATGCCACCGTGGTTTCCCGCTGGTTCGTGATGCCCACGCACGCCACGTCTTCCTTCGCCGCGCCTCCCGGGACCTTCGCGAGCGCGTGAGACATGCACTCCAACGAGTTCGCCACGATCTCCTCGGGGTCGTGCTCGCACCACCCCGGCTGGGGGAAGATCTGTCGGTGCTCCATCTGATGCGACGCCACGGGCGTGAGTTTCGCGCGCGCCCTATTTTCGATTCGGTAAAGAACGAATCGCGTGGACGTGGTTCCCTGGTCCAGCGCGCCCACCAGGGAGGGAGGCATGGCGGATCAGGAAGGGGCGAATGGGCGTGAAAACGCGAAGCGTGGGGGGGAAGGATCCGAGACCCCCGACACGGACGACGGAGCCGCGTCCCGATGATTGAATTGAATCCGCGTCGGATGGGTCGAACAATGGAGTTTCTGCATTCGACTGATCGAAAACGATTTTTTCGGTCACTCGAAATTTTGGCAGACTGGCTTCCCCACAGCTCCAAGAAAGCAAGCCTATCTCACGCACTTACGTCTCACCGCTACCTCGGCCTCCCCCCCGCCCGCGCCCTCGGCCTCCGCGGTTGCGCTGGCGCCCGCGACCGCCCAGAGTCGGACCGCCCTCCTGATTCGGGGTGACTAAATGCTCACCCGCGGTTTGCGCGGCGGGTTTCGGCGCCGGGAACTCTTTTTTCGGTTTGGGAACCGAAACGTAAACGTCGTCGTGTTGTTCTTGCGCATTGTGTCCCACGCCACCGCCGCGACCGCCACCGTCAGTGCCTTCCCGTCCTCCCCCGACCCGTCCCCGCCCACCGCGTCCTCCCCGTCCCCGGCCATGCTCCCGGGGAGCGGGGACCGTTGGCGCGGCGGCGTCGTTTGGTTTCCTCAAAGTTTCGTTTTTCTCAGAGGAAAATTTGCCTCCTCCCGCCGGCGCACCCGAGCCTCGTCCTCCAAACGTGTCCCCTCTTCCTCTTCCTCCTTGTGCGCCGTCTCTTCCTCCTGTACTCAAAACTGCCGCACCGCCCCCCCCTCTTCCGCCTCCCGCGGAAGCCGGCCCCCTTCGGTAATCCGGGTCATCCGCGTCCGCTGCCGATCCGCGAAACAACGGACGTTCCTCACCCGCATCCGCGTCCGAATCCGACGACTCCGCTTCCCCGGCGCCGCCTCGCACGCCTTTTTTCGCGCGTTCCCGGTCATACGCCTCTCTCCGTGCTTTCTCCACCGCGACACCGAACTTGGCTTCCTCGGAATCGAGCGCGGTTTTGATAAACGCGAACCGCCCCGGGTTTTTCTTTTGGGTATCGCGAAGGGTCGCAACGCGCATTTCCTCGCGGAGTTCGGTCAGCGCGACGGGAATTGGGACGTGCGCCAACACCGCCCTTCGCGGCCGGCGCCGTTCCACCAAGCCGTCCCGCACCGCGGCGTGGAAATCGTCCCTCCTCGCCGCCTTTGCCACATCCACCCGTTTCTCGCGAATGGAAACCCGCTGGTCATCAAGCCACCGCTTCTCCTCCGCCGCGCGGTGCGTCGGGTCCGAAGCGCGTGCGCTCGCCGCCGCGGAAGCGCGTCGCGATTCGAAATCCTCCTTGCTGATCGTCTTGCCACTGGTTTCATCCACCGGGCGGTACACCCAACTTTTCGTGGCGTCGTCGAACACCCGCCGGAGCGTCCGACCGTCCATCACCACGACATCCTCGGGCGACCCGCGGCCGCCGCGGCCGCCGCGGCCGGGAGCCATGCTGGGCGGAAGCGCGCGCCGACGGATCTGGCAAGCGAAAAGAGTCAACTAGATTTTTATCATCTTTGATCAGATTTTTTGCCGATGGCCGTTTTTTCACATCTCTACAGTCTACGCGAACTTCCCCGCCAAGTCCTCCGGACACCGCACCGGCCTGCGCGTTTCTGTTGACACGCACACGCACGTCACCTCTCCAGAGGCGACTACTCGTTTCCCGTCAATCAATTCGTGATGGAACGTTATTTGCAACCCGCGGCGTTTGAGTTCCGTTTGCGAGACGGACAAAACTTGTCGCATTCTTCGATTGGCACCGCGTCGCGCCGTCAGCGCCGCCATCCCCCCCGGTGCGAATCGCAAGTTCTGCGCCCCAGCAACCACCACTATCGTGCCGTTTTGCTTCAGCGAATTCAAAGCACCCGCCCCCCCCAAAGCCTCGGTGCGGTTGCGTTCGAAAAACCGCAACACGTCGGTCTCGCAAAAGCCGAACTCGCCAAGCGACAGCTCGTGGCGGTGCAGGGTCACTCTTGTGACGAAGGGACTTCGGGTTTCGCGGACAGCGCTCACGTTGAACGCGTCATCCGTGCGATGACGTTTGGATAACTCGAACCAACTATCATCTGCGTCCCTTTCTACGGTTGTGGAAACACCCGCATCATCTTTCTCAGGTACATCTCCTTTAGGTACGTCCTCCGTCCCCATAACATCCGTACCATCCATATCGTCGTCGCGCATCGCCGGCTTCACCGTTACGGTCGCGCTTAGTCTTGTTTTCCCGGTCACGACGTCGTTGACTTGTTGTCGAAACATTATCGTGTTTCGCGTTTCGTTCACGGACTCCACTGAGGTGCAAACAACCAACTCATCCCCCAAGGTCGCGGGCGAAACGAACTTGACGTCGTCGATACGCACGACGGGCGCCGCGCTTATATTTTTCATCACCCTCGGTCGCCCGAAACGCGAAGCACTGTCATCAGTACCCTGCGCCTCTTCCTCTTCCTCTTCCGTTTCCTTTTCCTCACCCTCTGCGCCCCCGAAAAGAAACGCCTCCCTTCCCGCGCCGAGGAACTTGAAGTAGTTTGCGTGGTACACCACCTGGTACGCGTCCGTGTGCTCGATGTACACCTTGACGCGGGTTTCGTGGGGACAGGGTGGGTCGGAACCAGAAATCCAACGCACGGACGCTTCCGCGGACGCGGTCGCGCAAACGCGGTCGGCGCTGGCCCTCCCAGGGACGCGCCACCGGGAACAGACGCGCTCGCGAAAACGGGGCGCCACGCGAAACGCACACCTCGCAGGCACGCACGCCAAGGCGGCCATCGGCGCGTGGAGGATTTGGTTGGTTGTGTAGCGGACGCGAAAGATGCCTACAACCAAAACAGCGAACAGGTTAAAGAATCGCGTTATTATGGGCTGGTTGGATCAGAAAAAAACAATTTTGAAACGAAGCAGAGTTGGTCGCACAAGCCCGCGTGTGTTGCCGTGTGCTTTGGGCGAACAAAGATTAGGGCCCGCCTGCTGGGGCGACGCTGACGCGCGGTGGTGAGCGCATACTCGAAACACACTCTTTCGGGTTCCGTTTCCAGACCGCACGGCTGGGGGATACCTGACACGGCGTTCGGGCGCGCGCGGGGACCACGCGCGCGAGGTTCCAAAGCATTGGACGACCTTCTTCTGAACAAAGAGAGACGCTCCGCAGGTTTGCCTGTTTGACGCATTTTGTTTCCTCGGATCGATCGGCAGAGATTCTTTCACAGACAAACAGTCGGAACAATCGGCGCAGAAACCCTGAAACGTTCCGTCTGACGCGACTCGGTCCCTCGCCGCGCGCCCGTGCCTCGTACCATGGATCCCTTCGTCGCGACGCTCAGCATTCCCGGCAGGGAGGAGCTCGGGCAGGTTTCCATGTCCGTTACCGTCGTCCCTGCGCCGTCCTGGCAAGGACTGACTGTGGGTGCCCGCGACGCTGACGAGGCTGGCGATGATCACGAAAAAGGCGGAGCTGGTTTTCGCGGGGGCGAAGTAGGCACCGGGTGTTCAAAAAAATCACCCGAATCCACGTTCGCGCTTCCAAGGGACGCGTGGTCCACCCCCGTGACCCCTCCTGTGTTTTCCACCATGACCGTGATCGGGTTCTGGGAACCGGGCAAAGGCGTCTGCCCGCTGGGGGCACTGCACCTCATCACAACTGGAAGGGGCTTCGCGGCGAGGGTGGTGGCGGAGGCGGGGAACGACGCGTCGTGTGATGACAAACTCGCGTCTGACGCGTGCGACGACACGCTTTCCGAAGACCCGGCGGCTGGATCGGAAAAGCAACCGGTGGTTTCTGGAATCGCCCAGCTTCACTCCGAGCTTGTTGCTTCGCGAAAAACCGCGGTGGTGAGCATCGGTGGGGGGCAGCGGGAGATTCATTTGTGCGCCGTCCCGATTGACGCGCCACCCGGCGATTTGGAACGCGACGCGTCCCCGGCTGAGACACAAAGCGCGTTGCGAGACCTCGCCGGGCGCGGGGCGCGAACCGGAACAGCAACACAGGTAACCTTCCTCGCCTTCGAAACCAAAGCCATGGCGCCGTTCCACTATGCCGCGGTGTTGTGCAACAAGCAGCTGCCCGTGATTTTCGATTTAGACGAAACCCTTCTCCAGGCGTTCACCGTGGCGTCCCTGGACCGCCGAGGCGAGGCGATTCGCAAGGCGCACGAAGAGAGCTTCTCCGTCGCGAACGCGGCACACGCGCAAACAACGAACGTGGAAACCGTGGTAACCGCTACCGACCAACCAACGGACGCGGCGGGCAAGACCGTGGTTGGGGCTGTTGGGGGTGCAAAAGCCGTCACGGAGCGGGACACGCGGGAAATGCGTTTGCGGCGGGAAGAGGACATGTCCCGGCTGAAAAAAGACCGCGTGATGCTTCTGCAGTACGTCGCCGAGAACTGCGTGGTCGACGCGAAGGGCATGCGGCACGTCGCGAAACAAGAGTCCGCCACTACGGCACCGGGGGAGGTTACCTTCCGCCCCGTGATTCGCCTACCCTCGCCGCACCTACGCGGCGGCCAAGTCATCTTCACCAGAATCGACCCCGCGAACAAAGGAACCTCGATGATCATCCACGTCCGCCCGGGCTGGGACGAGATGTACGTCTATCTCGCCGGGTTGGACCGACTTCCCCCGAACGCACACGCAAGCACGCACCGCCCCACTCCCCGGTGCGCCGCGTTCGTGTGCACGATGTCCGAACCAACGTACGCACAGGAAATGTGGCGTTTGCTTGACCCGCGAGGGTTGCTCATCCCGGGGAAGGACCTGCATCACCGGGTGGTGAGCGTTAACCAAACAAGTGAGTTGAAAACCATCGACAAAGCCGTGGGCGGGTCCCTGGGCGCGGAGCTGTGCGTGGTGCTTGATGACCGTACGTCCGTGTGGGAGGAAAGCGCGAAGCCTCACATCTTAGCAGTAGCGCCGTTCATGCCGTACGCCACCGACACCGGTCCCGGCCTGGCGGGCGAGGCCCCCGGCGAAGCGGGCGTGCTAGGCGCGGCGCGGCGCATGCTCGACAAGACGCGAATGGATTTGTTCATGGCGTACGAAAAGTTCGCCAAGTTCCACGCCGCGTTCCCCAACGCGCGGTTCGAGCCGCCCATGACTAGTTTAGTGGAAGTGGGCGGTACCCCGGGTTTGAAGGAGAGCGCCGACGCCGACGGTGCCGAACACGAAAAAGACGACAGCGTTTCAGCTGACACCGACAAGACTTCCGGAAATGCACCCACGTCAAAAAGGCCTCAGCCTCCCGACGCAGGCAACACCCTGCCAGGGTTGATGAACGCGCACGCCGTGGAAGCGGCAAAGGCGGTGGCGCAGATGGGAGGCGCCGCGCGTTCCGCCGCCGGCGCCGGGTCGAGGTTGAACGCGATGCTCGGCGGCATCGCGGCGCCGCGGGGGGCGTTCAAAACGCTGGGCGCCCAGAGTTTGCACAAAGGAGTGGTTTCGACAAAGGAAACGGTAGCGGGTGTGCCGCCTGGTGGCAAACACGAACACGAAACCGAAGAGAAATCCGACGACGGCGGGCGTGAGGCTGCGAAGGCACACGCGGCGGCGCAAATGAGGATCGCGGCGGAGGAAAGTTTAGCGCGACGTGAACTTTTGAAGCTGGAACGCGAAGCGAAACAAGCGGAAGACCTCGTGAACGCCTCCGACGTCTCCATGGAAGAAAGGGAACTCGAGAGCGATGAAGAACGAGACCGGCTACAGGACATACGCGCGGAAGCCGCGCTTGGCGAATCCTCCGATTCCGACGACGAGCCGGATGACGTGACGCAGCAGCGAGCGGCGCGGGTGGACGCTTTGGACGACGGAAAGGAAACCTTGGAAACTTTGGTGCCGCAAAAACCGAAAAAGCGAAACGAGTGTAAAACTTGCGGCTCACAAGGTCTCGAACCCACGGACCACTTCCGGTACTGCACCAAGTGTCCTTACCACCCGGGGTATAAAGGCAAGTACCCTAGGAAAATTTCAGACGTTGCCCAGGAGGAAGACGAAAAAGAAGAAGACGCGGAAGAGGCGAAGGACGTTTTGTCGTCGGAGGATGAAAAAGCCGGGGACGTTGCGACGGCTTTGCGGTCGAAGGAGCGTTCACAAAGGGCGAAGAAAGAGATCTTGGAGGTGAGTTCCAGTGATTCGGGTAGCGAGGGTGTTGAGAAACGTGATTCGCAAGGGTCTGACAGTGACAGTGACGAGGGAAAAGAGGAGGAAGGGGAGGAAGACGAAAAAGAAAAAGGCGGCATGGCGAGCGAAAAGGACACGCCCGAAGAGGACGCGCCGTCTGGGGACGAGGACGGAGGCGAGCAATCGTCCGGCCGCGGCAAGCGCAAACGGGCGACCGATCCGGAAAAACCGTGGCTCCCCGACCCCGAAGAAACCGCCGAGTCCGAGATTCCCAAGTCTTCCCCGAGCAAACCCGCGATGAAAAGGCAAAAACAAGGGAGCCAGAAAAGCCAGCGAGAGGCGATGCTTAAGAAACTCGGGGGGAAGAAACGGAGATGATGTTTTTACCTCTCTTTGTGCGTGTTCGTGGAGCCGCGCGCGTAGACTTTCTTTTTATTGTCAATCGCTTTGTGAAGAAAACATACCTTCAAAGGTAGTGCTTTTTGATGTCGGAAAACTACTGTGCAGGGCACCGTTCGCTATCGCCCAGTTTAACACCTCGGGATGAGCCCCAGCTCTCGCCTCTATGAGCGTATCCCTGTTCCACGGGCAGCCGTTCGCGCGCGCCCACTGCAGCACCTCGAGGTGCCCGCCCTCCGCCGCGTTCGTGCACGTCCAATGGCTCCACGGGCATCCGTTCGCGTGCGCCCATTGCAGCACCTCGAGGTGCCCACCCCACGCCGCGTAAGCGCATGTACGCACGCTCCACGGGCAGCCGTTCGCGCGCGCCCAATGCAGCACCTCGAGGTGACCGCCCTTCGCCGCGTAAGCGCAAGTACGCACGCTCCTCGGGAAGTCATTTGCGCGCAACCACTTCAGTATTTCGAGTTGTCCCTCCTCCGCCGCCCACGTGCACAAGCTATTGAAGACGTCATCCAGGAAACCTCGCTGATGAATGAGTTGCAGCGCGCTTAAGTCTCCGAGCTGTATGGCTTTCTTAGCTCCCAGTTCGTACACTGCACGCCCCGTCGCCGCCACCGCATCGCACATCTCGCGACTCACCGCTCGGAGCCGTGCGAGATCTGAGGGATCGGGCAGATTGCGCGAACTTAGGACGTGCGTGGTGAGGATGTGGACGGGCAGAGCCGCGAAGGCGTCACCAGCATCGTGCTGGAGCGTAATATTACTAAAGTCAAGAGTATTGGGGTGGGAGGTCGGCATGGTGCGTCGTTGCGCAGGCGGTAGTGTGACTTGAAAGCAAACGCGCGTTTCGTCGCTTCCGAGGAAAGCGTTACGAATCGAGGGGCAATATTGAGATCTACAGCCACAACATCCGCGCACGACACCCTCCGCGATGGCCCCCAAACCCCAGCATAGCTCCGATACTCCCGCGCGTGGTCGTATCGGGACTGCCACGGATCAGCCCGACGCGCACGCTACCGTCTCGAGCTCCGCCTTCGTGCGAGCTCCATCCTATTCACCCGAAGATCTCGCGGGAATTCGAGATTTCGCTAACGTGATGCGCGACGCGATCGGGGAGAAGGGTTCGTTCAATGAGCTTCAGCCTGAAGAAGCTGCGGTGCGCGGATGCTTAGGTACGCTGAAAAATTTGCATCGGCGTGGTCATATGTCGTTTGACAAACACTTGTGCGAGGCCGCGGCGTACGGCGGGCAGCTCAAGGTGCTGAAGTGGTTGGGCGAAAACGGCTGCCCGTGGGACGAGGCGACAGATGACGGCGTGACGCCACTGTTCCTCGCCGCTCAAGAGGGCCACGAGGCAGTAATGCGGGCGCTGATGAAATCAGGCGCGGAAATCAACAACATAAAGGATACCAGCGAGACGCCGCTGTACTTCGCCTCTGAAAAGGGCCACGAGGCGGTGGTGCGGGCGCTGATCAAATCGGGCGCGGACGTCAACAAGGCGGCGGATGACCGCGCGACGCCACTGTTCATGGCCGCTCAAGATGGCCACGACACGGTAGTGCGGTTGCTGATCGAGTTGGGCGCAGACGTCAACAAGGCAAGGGATAACGGTGAGACGCCGCTGTTCATCGCCGCTCAATTTGGCCACGAGGCTGTAGTACGGGCGCTGATCGAGGCGGGCGTGGACGTCAACAAGGCAAAGGATATCGGCGCGACGCCGTTGTACGCCACATCTCAAGCGGGCTACGAGACGATAGTGCGGGCTCTGATCGAGGCGGGCGCGGACGTCAACAAGGCAATGATAAACAACTCGACGCCGCTGATCGTCGCCGCTCAAAACGGCCAAGAGGCGGTGGTTCGGACGCTGCTCGACGCGGGCGCGTATGTCAACCAGAAGGCGGTTGGTGGCGAGACGCCGCTGTCCGTGGCAACGACACCCATTTCTAACGTCGATCAAGGTGACCACGCGGCGGTTGTTCAGATTCTCAGAGACGCCGGCGCGGCGTGACGACCGCGTTTTTTTTTAATAACTACGAACACGAAAATTCAAATATCTAAATACCTATTCCCTCAGCCTGTTTCGTCCCCTCCTGGCTTTCGGGGGAGGCCGTCCCCTTCCTCTTCCCCGGTCATCCCCCCCGTTCCCCCCCCCGCGATCATCCCCCCATCCCCCCCCCTCCGTCTGCCCGTCTGCGGCTATTTCCCCCTGCCTCTGTTCCCGCGCGTCTTCGCGCGCCAGTTTCGCCGCCGCGACTTGCGCTCTGACTTCCTCTCCGCCCTCGTCCAACAGCACTTCCCGGCGCGACAGCTTGAGTTGCCCGCGCTCGTTGGTTTCCAACAGCTTGACGTCGATCCGGTCGCCCTCGTTGACCACGTCCTTCGGGTTGTTCACCCTAGTGACGTCTAGCTCAGATACGTGACACAAGCCCTCGATGCCGGGCAGCACCTCCACGAACGCGCCAAACTCAAGCACCTTGGTGACCCTCGCTCCGCGGTAAATCTTGCCAATCTCGGGCTCCACGGTGAGCGACTCCACGATCGCCACGGCGGCGTCCATGTCGCACCCGAACCCGCCGGAAAGCACCACGACGCCGTCGTCGCTGATGTCGATGGTGTCGATTTTCGAAATCTCGCAAATGGACTTGATCTGCTCGCCGCCCTTCCCAATTACCCGGCCGATGTACTTCTTGCTCACCGTGAGGGTTCGGATCTGCGGGGCGTATTTGCTCATCGTGCCCCCCGGCGCCGGGTTGGCTTTTTCCATTTCGCCCAGAATGTGAATCAAACCCACCCTTGCGGACTCCAGGGCGGTGCGCATCACGGGCAGGGTGATGCCCTCCACCTTGATGTCGAGCTGGAACGCGGTGAGGCCGTCCGCGTCGCCCGCGATTTTAAAATCCATATCCCCGAGCGCGTCTTCGCTGCCGAGGATATCGGTCAAAACAACCGGCTCCTCGCCCTTGGAGACGTCGCCCAAAATCAAACCCATGGCGATGCCAGCGACTTTCCTGGGGTGGTGAGGAGAGATGCAGGGAAGGAAGACGTTTTCGTTGCGTCAGAACAGAAGGAGGGACGCTACGTCGCGAATGACAAAAATGAACGGGTTGAAAAACCTTTCAAAAATGAAAGTTGAAAAAATGTGCGGCAGGCGCGCGACAGGGAGGTTCGGTCGCAACACGAGTGTCCCGTTCCTCTCGCTCCGCGCAACAAACCGCGAGTAATTCTCGCCCGGTTATGACTCGATCTCTCTCCATACCATATGGCGACGGAGAGCGTTCTTAAGGACCTGGCTTCGGGTGGTCGGGTGAAAAAAAGGAAAAAAAGGAAGGAGCGAGAAAATAAAGTTGTGTCGACGAACCTCGTGATGGGCACCCCCGCGTCTTGCAGCGCCAGGCACCCCGCACACACGGTGGCCATGGACGAGCTCCCGTTGCTCTCGGTGATGGTGCTTTCTAGGCGCACGGTGAATGGGAAATCCGCTTCGGACGGAATAATAGGCGCCAGCGCGCGTTCCGCTAAGTTCCCGTGCCCGACCTCCCGGCGGTTCGCCGGGCCCATGCGCCCGGTTTCGCCGACTGACGAGGGGGGGAAAAAGTAGTGCAGGTAAAACCGCCGGTCCTCGTTATCGGAAATCCCATCCGTCCTTTGTGCGTCAGCCTTCCCGCCAAGCGTCGCGACCGCGATGGCTTGCGTTTCGCCTCGCGTAAACAGCGACGAGCCGTGCACCCGCGGGAGCAACCCGCCCTCGCACGTGATCGGGCGCACCGTCTTCGTATCACGCCCGTCCTGCCGCCGGTTACGAAGGCGAATCGAATCCCGAATCGCCTGGCTTTCGATCTTGCCGCACGCCAAACGCACGTCCGAGGCCTGGTGTGGGTGTGGGTAGGGTTTGTGGGTTAATTCGTGTAAAAAGTAAAAAGACATGATACGTACTCCTTTGTGAAAAAGAAGAAGAAAAAAAAAAAAAAAAGAGGATTTCAATCGCGTGCAAAGCAGCGCTTTCGGAAGTACCCGGGTGCGACCCCAGGGTGGGCCGAGCGTGCGTTCGAAGCGACCGTGGAGTTTGCTCTGCGCCCTCGGCAGTTGGGCCCACGCCCTCGGCCCCACGAATGGAACGCGACGGGGGCCCTTCGGTGAGTGCGCGTCGAAAGTCGTTTTTTGCGAAAACAAGAGATTTGGGAAAAAGTAAAAAAACGCGAGAGACGTTTTTGTCGTTGTACGCACCTTGTACGTATCCTTCAGCGCGTCCATGGCGATGTTCCGCACTTTCTCCACAGCCGCGCCCCTGAGTTGCTTCGGTCCGATGGCCATCGCGGTGGCGAGCTCTTTTCCCACGGCGTTGGCGACGGCGTCGTCCACGCCGTCTGGTTTGATTAGCATTTTATCGATCTTCTTCTCGCGCCCAACCTCCAGCGCCCACGCCCCTATTGCCCGGCACGCGCTCGCCGCAGCTTCGTGTCCTTTTTCGATGGCGTACAGCATCTCATCCACGGTGAGGAAATCGCCGAACCCCTCGATCATCATCACCGCGTCTTCCGTGCCTGCGAGGACCAGGTCGAGCCGGGACGTTTTCATCTGCTCGCAAGTCGGGTTGATCAGCGGCTCGTTTGCGCCGGGAAGCCACCCCACGCGCACGCCCGCTACGGGTTTGGTGAGCGGGACGTCGGAAATCGCAGCCACCGCGGACGCGGCGGTGATTGCCAGCGCGTCCGTGGACCGAACGCCGTCGTAGCTCAGGACCCACTGCAAAATCTGGGTGTCGTACGCCCAGCCTTTCGGGATCATTGGCCGTAGCGGTCGATCCACTAACCGCCCGACCAGGGTTTCGTTTTCCCGAACACCCCCGTCCCGTTTCCGGTACCCCCCCGCGGTTTTACCAACCGCGCTGAACCGCTCCTGGTAGTTCACCGTCAGGGGGACGAACCCGCCGTCCGCGGTGACCTCCCGCCCAGCGCAGATCGTGGCGTACATAACCGTCTCCCCTTCCGTGACCATCACCGCGCCGTTCGCCTGCCGCCCGATCCGCCCCGTCTCGATCGTAACCTGGCTGTCGCCGATCTGCAGCGTAAGCGTCTTCGCCGTGCGATCCATGGCGGGGTACGGGAAAGGCTCGTCTGATTCAATGGAGGCGCGTGTTACCCTGTCGCTGCGGCGGCGCGACACATTGGACAGCCGGGACCACGCGCGCGCGCCCAAACCGCGCGTGGGCGAACCGCGAACGCCCCTGGGGGCGGCGGCCGACGCGCGCGCGAGGGCGCACGGCGCTGAGACGGCGGCGGACATTGCGATGTGAGTCTTACGCAAGATCCAGATGTACACACACGCGGACTACCGGTGGCGCACCCCGCTGTGTCGCCGTCCGTCGATCCCCAGCACCCCCAAAAGTGCGTCGGCGTCGTCGGCGGGTGCGCCGTCGGGCGAAAATCTCAGGTCTGCACCGCTTTTTTTCGATTGCCGTCTCTGATTTGACACCGAGGACGCGCTGATACGGCCCCACGACGCCACATCGCATCACACGCAGCCGTCGGCTCGAACCAGCATCGTACAGAACCTCCCCACGATCGATTCTGTTGTGCGAAAGGGTCGACCCGACGTCGCCGCACTCGCGTTTGTGAGAAACCGGGCGTGCTAGAACCCGCGTTTTCCTCATCGGCTCGCCTCCGCTCGTCGCGCACACGCCGTCGACGCGCTACGGAGTCCAAGCCTCGTTCGCACCGAACGGAGTCGTTTGCGGTCTCGGACAGAACGGCGCAGGCAAAACCTTCGCCGGCACAGGGTACGTCCGTGACCAATCGCGTGGGTGTCAATTCACGGTTTCCGACGGAAGCCGACGACACACGGCATCGGCATCGGGCGGCGCCTGTGCCGCCATTTCATTTTTCCGATTGCTAGCAACACGGCGACCGTGCGCGTTGCACCGGCACGGCGATGCCTTTTGTCCCCCCCCCCCCCCCCCGCGCCGCCTTGCCTGACCCTTCCCATCCCCGGCTCGCAATCTCGCTCACACCGCGGTCCCACACCGAACAGCAGTACCATGAACCCCAACGCAGGCGCGGTCCCCCCCCCCCGTGTTCCGGCAACCAACCCCCAGGGAGGTGGCGACGACAAGGCGCCCAACTTCACGTTCGGCACGTTCAGCCCGGAGCAGGTAGGTAACGCCCGCGTGTTGTGTTCCCGGTTCCCGGCGGTTGTGTGCGTTTCCGCGATAAAGCACCGCCGTGGCGCGTCACGAAGGCGTCCCAGGCTCGCGATCTCCGATCGAGGCAGGGTCGCGTCGAATCGCACGAAAAACGAGACCGCCGCCGGTTCGACTCGCGCGACTATTTTGTTTTTCGCGCCCCGTCGCGACGAAAGCGGTGACGTATTCCCCGCGTCACCAACCGCTCAAGCGCGACGACGGACGAAAAGAACCGTCCAACGGAGCATTGAAAGAAGTCTCAGGCGCCTTCAAAGTCGACAAGTCGTCCCCCTGACCTGTTGCTTCAACTCCTCTGCTCTGAAAATCGCAGGGCGCCCCCGCGCAGCACATCCCAACGCCTCACGCGGACCGGGACGGCAAACAAAGCGGCCCGCCCGGCCCGAGGCCGACCGGCGCTCCCGGCGCGGCGCAACACCAAAACCAGAGACCGCTGGGCGCGCCGGTAACGTTCCCAGCAGGCGGCGGTTCGATCCCTGGCGGCGGCGGCCCCAACCCTAACGGTCCTAACGGTCCGTACGCCGGCGCCCCGAACGGCGGGCAGCATGTTCAGCCGTTCCCCTTCGGCGCGCCCCCTCCGCACATGATGGGCGTTAGGCCGAACATGCCTCCGCAGAACATGTACGCCGGGCAAGGCTTCCCGGGATCCTTCGGCGGCCCGGGTGGGGGGATGCCCATGGGGATGATGGGTGGCATGAACGGCCCCGGGTACGGCGGCCCGGGCGGCCCGGGCGCGCCCGTCAGGCTCACCCCGGGTCCCGGCCAGCCCGGCGGCGTTCCCCCGGGAGGGACCGGGGTTCCCGGTTTCGCCGGCGCCCCTGGCCACGTCCCCGTCGTGGCGCAGCGCAAGAGCAGCGCGATTCGCATTGTGAACCCGGATTCCAAGGAAGAGATCAAAGGCGACTTTAAAAAGCCGGAGCCGACGCCGGATACGGAAGGGAAGGGGGGCGCTGATGGGAAGGAGAAGGCTGCTCCTCTGAACCCGGCGGCCGCCGCAACCGGCGCGCGACCCGCGCCCGGCGGGTACCCCGGCATGGCGCAAACCGCGCAGCCGGGCTTTGGGGGGCCCTACGGCAGGCCGATGATGGGCGCGCCTGGTACATCACCAGGCGGGCCCGGCGACGGGTTCCCCACAGGGTTCGTGGCAGGGTCGCCGCCCGGGGACCCGGCGTTCGCCGCCGCGCAAGCGGCGCAGGCGCACGCCCACGCGCACGCGCACGCGCAAGCCATGGCCGCGGCTATGGCTGCGGCGGGCATGACCCCCCCGGGCTCAGCGCCCGCGCCTCCCCGCGCGCCCGTGCCCGTGCCCACCGCGGCTGCCCGGCCGTCGCCCCCCGTGGCCGTCGCCGTCGCCCCCGCCGCGCCCAAGCCGATTCCCACGCCCGCGGCGGCCAAGGCGGAGGAGTCCACGCCCGCTGTGACGGCGGCGGCGGTAACGGCGCCATCGGCGCCCCTCGAGGCGGCGATGAGTTCGTTGTCCGTGGAGGAGCCCAAAAAGGTGTCTGTTACGCCCCCCAAGGCCCCGGAGCCTGTTGTGGAGATAAAGACGGAGGAAACGGCTGAGACGCCTGCTGTCCCCGCAGCAGTGGCGCCGGCGCCTCCGTCCGAGTGGAAGCCCCCCACGGAGGGCGGCCCGGCGCCCGGCGGCGGCGTGAAGAAGTACACGCGGGATTTCCTAAAGGCGTACGAACTGGCGCCGCTTTGCGCGGGCAAACCTTTGGACCTGGAGACCCCGGCGGATGAAGATTACTGGCCGCTAATGGACTTCGTGTGCCCGCCCGGGATGGCGGGCGGCGGCGGCGGCGGCGGACGAAGAGGCGGCCGCGGCGGCGGCCCCGGGAACGGCCCGCCGGGCGGCGGCCGCGGCGGCGGCCGCGGCGGCGCCCAGAAGTGGGCGCACACCGGCATGCCTCCCGACCAGCAGGGTGAGGGCGGTCGGGGCGGTCGGGGCGGCGGCGGAGGACGCGGAGGCGGAGGCGGCGCCGGTGGGTTCAGGAACTACGGCGCGCCTGTTTCCAACCGCGCGGATCCGCGGTTGCCGCAGCTCGTCAAGACGGCGAACAACTTCCTCGCCATCGACAAAACCGCGTGGGACGCCGAGACCAAAAAGCAAAAGGGGTTCAAGGGTATTCTGAACAAACTGACACCGGAGAGTTTCGAGAAGCTGCTTGAGAAAATTCTGGAGGAAGGCATAGACGAAGCGCAGACCCTGATGGGCTTGATCGGGCAGCTGTTCGACAAAGCGCTCACCGAACCCACGTTCGCGGAGCTGTACGCCACGATGTGCGCGGCGCTGAGCGACCGGTTCCTCGCGGAGGGCGTGGAGTTCAAAGACCCGGCGAGTCCCGACCCGGAAAACCCGACCGTTATCACGTTCAAACGCGTGTTGCTTTCCAAGTGCCAAGAAGAGTTCGAGAAAGGCGACGGCGCGATCAAAGCCGCGGAGAAGGAGCTGGCGGACGCGGCGGAGGCCAAGGCGGCGGCGGCGGCGCGCGTAGCGGCGGGCGAGCCCGAGCCCGAACCGGAACAAGAACCCGAACAAGAAAAGCCGGCGGACGACGCGGAGGAAGGCGAAGCCCCCGCGAAGCCGAAGACCCCGGAGGAGCTGGACCTCGCGGAGCGACGCAAGGTGCACGAGCGCGAGGAGCGCATGCGTGTGGCGCGCCGCAGAATGCTGGGCAACATCCGGTTCATCGGCGAGCTTTTCAAAAAGCAGATGCTGAGCGAACGCATCATGCACACTTGTATTCAGAAACTCTTGTCGGACCCGGAAAACCCCGACGAAGAGGACGTGGAGGCGCTTTGCAAGCTGCTCAGCACGATCGGCGGCCAGCTGGATCACCAGAAAGCAAAGTCGCACATGGACGCGTACGCCAACCGCATCCTGGGGCTCTCGAAAAACCAAACCCTGTCCAGCAGGCACAGGTTCATGTGCCAGGACGTGCTTGAAATGAGGTCAAAGGGGTGGCGCATGCGCCGCAAGGAGGAGGGCCCGAAGAAAATCGGCGACGTCCACAAAGACGCGCAGAGGGAAGCGTCCAACCAGGCCAGGGGGGGCGGGCCCCTTGTCCGGGGGGGGGGCGGCAGGGACGAAAGAGGGCCGCCGCCGCAGCGAAGCGGCGACCGAGGCGGGGGCTTCAGCGGCGCGGGCCCGGGCGGGCGGGACGACCGCGGCGCGCCCGGCGGGCGCGGCGCCGGCGACCGCGGCGGCGGCGACGGCCGAAACGACGCGCGAAACGGCGACCGCGGCGGGCGGGGCGACGGCGGGCGCGGCGGGCGGGACGGGCGTGACGGTTCAGGTCGCGCGCCCGTCGCGGACCCTCCCCCTCGTGCCATGCGCGGCACCGAAAGCGGCGGGAGGCTGGCGCCGGGAGGCGGCCGGGGCGACGGCCGGGGCGCCGGCGACAGGCTGGCGGGCGGCGCGCCCGCGCCGAGGGGCGGCATCCCCGGGCCCAAACCCGGCGACCGGGGCGAGACAGGCGGCGCGAAGAAACAATCCGGATTGTCCGCGGAACAATCCGAATCCGAATCCTCGGATAAAGGTATGTCGGACGAGACGTACGAAACGCAGCGCAAACGCGTTTTGGACTACTTCTTCGATGACAAGGACGCGGATGAGGCGATTCGGGCGATTCACGGGTGGGGGCCTTCTTTCGAACCGAGGGTGCCTTCGTTCGTCGCGAACCTCGTCGTGTCCGGGTTTGAGCGACGCCAAATGGACTGGCAGGCGGCCGGGGCTTTGTTCCGGCGGCTGCCCGGCTCGGTGGGCGGCCCCGCGACACCCGAAGGCCTGGTGGCCGGAATCAAGCTGGTGCTTGATGACCTGGAGGACCACAAGTGCGACTTGCCTTTGGCGGACACGCACTTGGCCACGGTGCTGGCGGGCGCCGTGGCGGACGGAAGCGTCGACTTCGCCGCCGTCGCGACCGCGTGCGCGGAGGCTGGGCCGGAGGGCGAGGTCGGGTACCTCAAGGAAGAAGGCGGCGCTTTGCCCGTGCTTTGCCGGATCCTGGGCGCAATCTCGGCGAGCTTCGGCACGCCAAGAGCGGAACAGGTGTTACTCAACTCGAAGGTCACCCTAGGGGACTTCCTCGGAAACATGGACAAGGAGGACGGCGCGACGATTGAATCGGTGCTTGCGAAACACGGCTTGGACGGGCTCGTCGGGTCGCTAACGCCGCTTCTCGCGAAACTCGCCGAACCCGACGTGACCGGCGACCAGCTCGTGACCTGGATAGCCGACAGCGCGAAACCAAGCGCGCGGGTCGGCACGGAGTTCGTGGGGGAGGTCACGAAGTGGGCGCTGACCAGGGGGGTGCCAAACGACGTTCCCACGGGCGCCCCCGTCGCGTCCCTGGAGCCGTTTTTCAAAGCCCTGCTTGCCGCGTGCAAGGGCCCCGAGAAGAAAGACGGCGACAAGAAGGACCTGATTTGCAAGTTGGACCGGGAAGTCGCGGTGCTGTACGCGGCGCAGCGCTTTTGCGCCAGCCGGGACTTTCCCGAAGGACTGCTGGAGCGCATTTTCAGGGACCTGCACGCGGGGGACGTGCTTGACGAAACCGCGATGAAGGCTTGGCGGGACGACGCGTCGTGCGCGATCGGCCTGGAAACAATTCCGGGGAAGGAAAAAGCGCTGTTCCAAGCCATGGAGCTTCTGCAGGAATTCGCGTCGGATACGGAAACCGAAACCGAGGAAACCGCGTAATCCCTTTTTTGATTTTATGGCGCGATCGATCTATCAAGCAGACTCTGTATTACAGTCGAGGCGATACCCCACCACACAACCCGTCGCGCGTGTTTTTGTTCGCGCTGGGAGCAAGTTCGTACGCGTAGATTAAATTTTACACAAGCAATGCGTTACTCCTTCGTGAAGTCACAACACAACAGCTTGTCCGCAAACTCTTTCGTTCAATCGTCGTCGCTGTCGCTCTCTTTTAAAAGTAAAAACGCGGTAGGCGTCGTTGGCGCATCGAGCAGAACCTCCGCCACGAAAGCGTTTAAGGTTCCGCCGTCACAAGCCAGACACGTTCGCCGCGCGCGCGTCACTTTTCTTTCTTCAAAGAAAAATCCCTTGGATTTAAAATCCTCTTAAAACCCGCTGTCGTACTCGGCGTCCTTTTCCGCTTTTTCGTCGAGCAGGTTTTCGATGTCGCGCGTTATTTTTTTCAAATCAAACGCGGCGTCGTACCGCTTCACCGGCACGCCGTTCGCCCCGACGAGAAACTTGGCGTAGTTCCACCTGATGTCCTTGCCGCCGCCGGGTTTGGAGTTTTTCAGAAACGAAAACACGGCGTCCGCGTCTTTGCCGTTAACTAAAGTTTTGGCAAATATTTGGAACCCGGTGGTGTGTGTCGGGTCCGGGAACCCGTGTTTCTCCACGAACGTTAAAATCTCGGCGTTCGACCCGGGCTCCTGGCCTCCAAACTGGTTACACGGGAACGCCATGATTTCCAGCTCGTTTGCGAATTTGCCGTGCAACGCGGCGAGTCCCTTGTAGTTACTCGCCGCGAATCCTCACTGGCTCGCCACGTTCGTCACGAGCGTTACTTTGCCGGCGGCGTACGAAAGCGACTTTTGTTCGCCACCCATGGTCAACGCGCCGAGGGTGTACAGACCTTCGGGGGTCGGCTTGGAGCCGGTTTCTTCGGATTCAGGGTCTTCGGAGTCAGTTTTCTCTTCTTCAGATTCTTCTTCTTCAGAAGCTTCTTCAATCGTTTCGGTTTCCGTTTCTTCGGATTCAATCGCTTCTTCAATCGATTCGGTTTCCGTTTCTTCGGATTCAGAAGCTTCTTCAATCGCTGCAGTTTCTTCGCTCGCGTCGCTCACCGAAGAATCTTCACTCACGGAAGATTCCAAAGTCTTCTCAACCACCTGTTCCGTTTTTTTCGCAACCTCTACATGTCCCGCAGTCTCGGAAACACGCCCCTTCCCACCCTCCCCCCGAACCAGCACCCTCGCGTCGCCTAGTTTCGCGACTTTTTGCACAACCCCGGGTGGCGGTCGCTTTTTCCGCGGCATCGTGGTTTCGTGCAGCCCCACATCCCCGAGTTCCGCCGCCGCATCACGTAGTTTGGTTTTCATGACCCCAACTTTGTTCGCCACGTTTCGCATGGACACAGGCAGCGTGCTTTGCGTCGCCGCCTCCCCCGCGCCCGCGCGCCGCGGGGTTCCCGTTACCTGCACGGACTTCGGGTCGATGGAAGGATCCGTGAACAAGGTCACGCACAACACCAAACAAACACCCACGAGCGCGGCGTACCGACCGTACCTCTGCGCCACGCGCAAAGGCGCGGAAACGCCTTTGGGGTTATCGCTACCCATGGTGGAACGCGCGTGGTTACCGCCCCCGCGCGCGCTCGTCGTGTCTGACCAGGACAGGGAGGGAGTGGCGATGAAACGTGGGCACCCTGCCCGCGGCCTGTCCGTCACCTCCGTTTTCAGCCGCGAATTTATCGAACTCGTCGCGTCCTCCAACGAAAAAGCTATGACCTTTCACGCTGCTTCTCTTGGTGCGCCGCGCACTTCGTGGCGCGCGAGACGTGCGGTGACGGGGAGCTGATCGTGAGAGATGGGAATAAAGCCCGCACGGGAGGGAGAAATACCACTGCGGTGACTGCAACCCGTGTCCCCACGGCAAGGTGAAACACGGCTGCGCGTTGTGCAGCCCCTGCCCGCACGGGAAGCTGAAACGTAGCTGCGGTGACTGCCACCCCTGCCGCCACGGCAAGCGGAAAGACAGCTGCACGGAGTGCAACCCCTGCCCGCACGGGAAGCTGAAAGGCAACTGCGTGGACTGCAACCCCTGCCCTCACGGCAAGCGAAAAAACAGCTTCGTGGAGTGCAACCCCTGCCCTCACGGGAAGCGGAAAAACAGCAGCGCGGCGTGCAACCCCTGCCCTCACGGGAAGCTGAAACACGGCTGCGTGAAGTGCACCCCCTGCCCTCACGAGAAGCTGAAACAAAACTACGCGGCGTGCAAAGCGGCACGCGCGGCTCCGCCGAGTTCGAAGCGGATCAAGCGCGAGAAGGAGAGCTCACCGGAAATCAAGCAGGAGCCCGAGATCAAGCAAGAGCCGTTCACCATCCGTGGCTACTGCGGCTTGGACGACGGCCGGTAAAACAGACTCGCTATTAATAGCTAAGCTATTATAGAGAGTACTACCAAACTCTACTATACCCTACCCTACTTTTTCTACTCCCAGCGCACGATACCCTACCCCTACCCCTCCATCCCCATCCGCGTCATTTCCGACCGCAACTCGGCGAGTTCGTTTTCGGTCACCGTGCGCACGTGCTCCAGAAGCGCCTTGCCGTTGGGCGCGCCGAAAACGCGCGCCGCCGTGGTGAGCGCCGCCGCCGATAAATTCTTGGCCGCGGAGTACGCCGCGGTTGGCGTCAGGTTCTCGGTCATCATGGTTTTAACAAAAGCAGAGGCTTGCTGATCATCCGCTTCGGTGGACTTTTCGTTGTTTGCGTTACGTTGTGAAAAAGAACCCGGAAGGGAAGTATCGTCCGGGTCGAGTATCCCCGGCGCGTGCGCCGTTTTCGCGACGGACGCGTCGTCGTTCCCGTCCCGTCCGAGTTTCGACGCCTCTTTAGACTCGTGTTCGTCGTAGTACCACACCGTGAAGCTGTGCCGAGACCTGAAGCTCGGTAAAACCTCGTGCGGCGTTTGGTCGGCGTAGAACATCACAATCCGTCCGCCCGCGGGCGCGACTTCGGTGCCTGTGATTGTAAAAGAGAAGTGTCAGTCTTGTATGGGCAAACGTGGAGGCGGGATTTGGTGAAATACAAACGTACCTGTTTGGTCACGCGCGTCGTCGTACACCTTCAGGGACCCGCCGTTCTCCCCGAGCCAGTCCTCGTTGAGGTAACACAACACCGTGAGTCGCCGACCATCCCCGGCGGTGTTATCCACGTGCTTCACGAACCTCGAGCTACACCCGGGGTACTCCGCGAGCATGGCGTGCGTGCGGTCGGCGAGGTTGGAAAGGCGCGAAGCGGTTGTGTTTGTCGACACGTTCGCTTCGTTGTTCGCGTCGGTTGCTCGTTTCGCACTTCTCTTCGCGTCTCGCGCCATGTGGTCCAGTACCAGGGTATCAATCGCCTGAAGCGTGCTGGCCAGAGCCACGAAACGGCCGGCCATGATTTGATCGGGGTCCATCCAAAACACCCGGTCGCCGCGCACGCTTTTCACCGAAATCTGCGCCCCCGCGTCCGCCTTTCCCAGCCAAATCTCGCCCGGCGTGTAGAACGGCGCGACGTTTTCAATTTCTTCCCGTACCGCGCGAACCGCGGAGGGGGTGATGAACTCGCAGGTCGCCCAGCCCCTTTCGCCCAGCTGACACGCCAGGGAATCAGCCATGTCGTCGAGCTGCGCCACCGATTTCGCGAGTTTGACGTTTTTGAAAAGAGGAAGTTGAAGGTGTGGGCGGGTTTGGGTTTGGGTTTGGGGTTGATTTTTACCAGCCTTCTTCTCCGCTTTGCGCCGGCGTCCGTCTTGTTTTTTGCGGTTCCGGCTGGAACCGGATACCACAGGCTTCGTAACTGTCGCGACACTGTTGTCATCACACTCACCATGCGTATCACGCGTCTTCGGAGTGGTCGTATTTGTCGCAGTCGTGCACTCCGAAATAACCTCTTCGCGTTGACCCTCTTTGACGGGAAAAACGGCGTCGCACGCGTCTTTTTCGCGTCCCGCCGCGTCCGCGCCGAGCATGGACAGGTACTCCGCCAGAGGATTTTCGGAGTCGTGTTGTATTGTGTCTGCGCCGTGTACGGTGCCTGCGAGCGTTTCTGCGAGCGTATCGACACGTGTGTCTGCAAGTCCATCTGCGTTCGCGCTCGCCGCGACGGCGTCTGTTTGTTTTCGTGGAGGGAACCGAACCACCAACACCATCTTCTTCTTGCTGAATTTGACTCGTGGCGCCGGCTCGGCGTCGCACTCGGGGGGCAAAGGCACGTCCGCGCGGTACTTCACCTCGACATCGTCTCGTCCGGATGTCGTCGCGCGCACGGATAATCGGTGTCCCTTCGCGTCTCCAAGCACCTCAGCCAACACGTCGCTCGCGTTACGCACGCCAGGCAAGGACACCGTGATTTCCAGCCAACGCGATGTGCCGTCTTCGCCAGACACACACCCGAGCTCATCGACATCCGCCCACCGCGTCGCCACCGCGGCATCCACCTCAATCGGTTCCATGCCCGCGTTCGCGCGCCCGTAGCGAAGCGTACCCAATGCGCGCTCGGGTCTGGCTCTGGCTTTGGCTCGCTTGTTCCTTTTTCGTGAATTCGATCGGGAAGTTTTCGTTTTCGGTATTTTTTGGCAAGTTCGAGAAATGACGCCACAGCACTGACAGTTCCTCGGCGCACCTCCGGAGGCGTCGCCGAAACTCCGGGCGATGGACGCGGCGAAGGCGCTTCACCGTCTCGCCGCGTTCCACGAGGGCGTCGGCGTGGATTTGGTGTGCCAGCTGTGCCTCGTGGACGTGGACGTGGAAGTTGATTTCGCGAACGAAAAAGCCCGAAACCCGAAACTTTCTCGATGCGCGCACCGTACGTGCACCTCGTGCGCCGCCACGATACGCCTTGAGAAGGATAACTGGGGTATCGCCGGGTGTCCAGCGTGCGAGATGGACGACACCGATTGCGGATTGACGCGTTTGTTCGTGAAGAATAGTTCAGGGAAGGCGGTGGGCCATGAGGATGTGCATAAACGTTTCCCTAATTCGGTCAAGTCAAAAGCTGCGAACTCTCTTCTGACTCGCGAATCGCTCACCGGCGCCGAAGCCGCCGCCGTCGCCGGCGTGCTGTGCGCCGAGCGCCGAGCCATCGCAAGGGCGATGCTTACCCATCACATTGTCTTACCGGAGGTATCAGAGGTAAGCACCCGCGATGAATCCGACGCTACGGAGTTCTGGGGACCGATGCCCGACGAAGACGGTACCGGCGGCGCTGAAAAGAACTCCACCAAAAATCAAAACGCAACTTGGCTTTGGTGGGACTGCGGGTCGCAACTCGAGTTGCTTCAGAAAGCGCTTCCTCCCAGTGCGCTTTTGGATGATTTGTTCACGTCACGTAGCGACACCAACGACGGCACCGGGGACGACTCCAGTAAATATGACATCGCGTGCGTTTCTAACGGCTCGGCGTTGTTACGTTCGGGTTTCGGCGCGAACATCGACGCGCACGGAACCGTGGTTCGCTTCAACGAATACGAAACGTCACACGAGTTCGTCCAGGACGTGGGTTCGAAAACCGACGTACACGCCACCGGGTGGCTGATGTCCGCGGGACGCGACGACCCTTGTGACCGACTGACACACGAAGAGCTCGAACCGCCTCGTGTCCGCGATTCTGATTCGGCGTGGACTCAAAGTACCTCAAGAGCCGAAATTCGTCTCGTGCCCAACGTGGAAAAGTTGGGACGCGCGTACTTCGTGTCGTACCTAAGAGCGGTGGCGCATCACTTTTCCGTGCACGTCACGACACACCACGACCACAAAAGCTTCAAAAAGAACGAGAACGCAAAAGATTGGTGGTCGTTTCGCGAATCGCAAAACCAACCCGCGCCGTTCGTGGTGGCGCCGAGCACGTACGGGAAACACTGGCGACACGTTTTGGATTCTTTTTCGGACGCGGCGAAACCAGGATTTCGCGGAAAGCCGCGGGTCACCAGCGGGTACGCGTTTATGCTGTTAGCGCTGGACCTAGCGGGGCTGCCGGAACCGGAGTGTTGTCTCGAGACGGCCAAAACGGGTGTTGCGTCGACGGCGGTATCGGGTAGTACAGCGGACGGTACTAGTAGTACAACGGACCGTACAGAATCCGACGTACTCAGTACCGTCGGCTCCGTGACACTTTACGGGTTTGAGGATGACCCGAGAAACAAAAAAGACGCGGCGGGCGGGCACTTTTGGGACGCCACGCATAAGCAGCACCACTCCTTGTACGACTTGCCTTGGGAACGAAACGCGGTTTCAAATTTAGCGTCGCGCCGGGTTGGGAAAATCGCGAACGCGCGGAACGTCGCGATTTAGAATGGAGAACACGTCGAGTACCGACACTGTTTCCGCGGACGACATTTAGTGGAGTCCTAGATTGTGTTATGCATAGATATCGGGACGCTTCCCAACCTAACCTAGTCTCCCACGGCGTACACCTTTTCGGGCGCGCGCATGATGCCCGGCTTTGCTTGCGGCTGCACCACCACCACTCGGTCCCGCCCCACGTCCACCACGAGGTACTCGAACTGCCAAACCCCGTTACCATCCTTAAACGCGTCGCAGTGCACGGTCCCCTTGCCGTGCGGCCCCCGCACCGCGCCTTGCACGCGCACGTGCGTTACGCCTGCCGCGTCCGTGGACGTGGAGTGCGCTGATACCAATAAAAGAAAGTGTCAGTCTTGTGTGGAAACACAGTGTGCCTGGATTTGGGAAAGCCTTACACACGTACCTAACCGCGACCGCGCCGACCGGCTCCGGCCCTCCTTTCCGTACGCCGTCATCGGCGTCCCCACTCTGACCAACACTCTCGGGTCAACCTCCGCTTTCCCGACCGCAAGCGCGAACACGGTCTGCTCCGAGCTCTCCAGCACCAGCTCCTTCAGCGAGTACCACACCGCGCCGAGTGCCACGGCCAAACCGGCGGCGATGATAACCGTGTACCCGCCCGCTTCCGCCTTGGAAACCGGCTTTTCCGGAATCCACTTATCCGTGATCTCGTCGTACCGATCCCCCCGGGACGCGCGCTGCACTTCGGAAGTCCCTCCCGAGTCCGCCGCCTTGGATTTCTTCGCCGCGCTTGAAGTGCTGCCCGTGTGGAGACCGCGTGGGGGGAAGAAACCCGCGGCCGCGGCGAACCCGAGGGGAACGGGACTGGGAAACCGCATCGGACCAACACCGGGTGTGCCGAGATTGAAAGGTACCGCGCGACACGCGTGGAGGGCGGCGGCGGGTGAAAACGACGCGCTGGTGGACACAGCGCGCGTCGCCACGAGGGCGACGCGCTGGTGCCCGCCGAGCAAACGGGCCAGGCGCGACGACGCGGTCGACATCGCGTGTGCGGGCGGTGGTGTGACACAAACGAAAGAGGGGCGCATCGCGATCGATTGTTTTTTCGTTTTCACTTTTTTTCTGCCAGACAATCCAAATCTCACGTTCATTCAGATCTGGCTGCACCGCGAGGCAGCCTTGAGAGAGGTCTCTATGTTCCTCAACGGCGCCGCGGACAAGCTCAAGCGCGAGCAAGAGCAGCGCAAGGCCGAGTTGCAGCGTCGTCACGTGAGTGAGCAAAGAGCCGCGGCTGTTGCCGAGACCGCCGCTCGCGCGCGCGATGATTTGGAAAAAGCGGAACGTCATGAACTTCGCATGCGGGAGGCGGAGGAGCGCGTTGTTCTGGAGCGAATCATGGCCAACAACGAAGGGGTTTCCTGGGAGGCTCGTTTGAGTGGCGTCAGGAGCGACGCCGCTGTTGTGAAGGGTATTCGGAACCGAGCGGATGACAAGGTGACGCTACCGCAATCGTCCTGGAGGGCTTTGCAAAACGCGGGCGCGGCGAGTGCGGAGCGCGGGCACTTATTTTTCGAAATCGCCGTCGTCGACGGCGCAGAGGACGGGGCTACAAAGAACACAATAAGAACGCACGCCGCGGTGCTGGGGTTCGACGGCGTGGAGGGCGAGGTGGGGTTGCCCAGCTCTTTGCTGGCGCAACTAGGCGTGGGGACCTCTTTGTTGGCGCGCGGCGACGAAAAACAAAACGAGGAGGAGACGACTGACGAGACGATGCTTGACGCGGACGCGGATGCGTTTGCGTCCGCGTTCGGCGCATCCAGCTCAACAGACGTCCTCGTGTCCTACCGCCGCCTTCCCAAAGGCACGCACTGCGTGTTGCAGCCTCTTGACCAGAGTTTCCAACACGAGCTCGCGGTCGCGGAAGGGGTGGACCTCCGGTCGTTACTGGAAACGGCGATGACCAAGCGGTGCACACTGACGGTTGGCGACGACGTGTTCGTGACGTCCTCGGAAAACAAAACCTACGCCCTGAAGTGCGTCGCCGTGACCCCCGATGACGCGTCCGCGGTTTCGTTGATGGAAACGGATATCGAGGTGGACATCGCGCCATCCGAGGATTACGAAAACGCGATGCGTTTGTTGGCGGAGAACGCGCAGAAACGGCTGGCGGCGGCGGCGCTCGCGGCGGACGCGCTGAACGACGCTAAGCAACAAAAGGATCGGGAAGCCGGAGTGGCAGCTGCGGAGGCTACGGCGAACGCGTTGGCGCAGGCGGAGGCGAAGGACAGACAAGCCCGATTCCAAGCCTCGTGTGCCAAGTCTCTTCCCCCTGAACCCTCTGTTGGCGCGATGAACTCGGACGAAATTGTTTCCGCCCGGTTCACGTTTCCAAACGGCACCACCAAGACGCGACGTTTTTTCAAAACCGATTTGCTCGCCACCGCGTTTGACTTCGTCAGAGCCGAGGGAGGCGCGGGCGAAAACGTGGCGTTCAATCTCGTCACGCGGTACCCGCGAGTAGTGGTGGCGGAAAAAGACAATTCGGAAGGGGGAACGTTCTCCGCACAAATTGGAAGCTCGGAAAAGTTCCTAAGCGCCGTCGCGGGCGGAGGCGCGCTGTTCGTGGAAAAAATAACAAACAAAAGTGACGCGTAGATTACGGGCCGTGTTTTGTTTAGAGATCTCTACCATGTATTTAAACATTTTTACAACGTAAGGCACTACCGATACGCCAGCTAAACATACGTACCTACCGTATCACCAAAGTTTCCACCCTTCCTGTTTCGGGTACAGCACCACCGGTTTCAGCGGGTTGCACTGTTTCGACACGAGCAGGTGTCTGCGCATGGAGTCCTTTTGTCGGGTTTCAAAGCCTTTCCCGTTTTTCAGGTAGACGAATTTTTTCGCGTACCCGAGGTCGTGCGGCCCGTTCCTGCAGCACTCCCTACCTGACCCGTCGCACCTGTAGTACGTGACCGGCGTATTGGTAACAACCCCGTGTCCCTCCTTCCACGCGACCATGAACAGAATTATGGAAGAAATCGTCAGCAACGCCGTGGCGCCGACGCCCCCGCTCACCAAAAGATTGACGATAAGCGTTTTGTTCGCCACGTGCGTCGCCGCGTCGAGGTTGCGCTCAGTCAACTCGACGATTGCTTTTTCCGTCAAAAGCAAAGCCCCTACTCCCATCAGGGAGCACTGTACGCCTGCCAGTGCGATGGGCAGGGCCATCCGTTGCGTCGGGCGTCGTCCGCCAACCTCCTCCGCGACGCGCGCGCCGAGTTCGCGTCGGCGCAACTCGGCTTCAACTTGAGAGGCTTTCTGTTGAATCTGTTTCTGGCCCTCAAGTCGGGCCCGGGTTTCCGCCAAAGCAACGCGCGTCTTCGCCTCGAGCGCTTCCCGGTTCAAACGCGCCGCGGCATCGACCGCGGTTTCACCGGTCGTGGGGTCGCCAACGGGACCTGTCGAGGAAGCAAAGGAGACGCCCGTGCGTGACTCAGCGCGACACGCGAATAATGTCGGGCGATGCACTTTTTGCGCAAAAGAGGCTTTGGCTTTTGAAACACACGCGAGGCGCCATCGAGGTTGTGCTCGTTCCGTGCCGCCGCGCGACGATACGGAGACGCGACGTGCGTGCGCGGGGAACGACGCGCCCGCCGCAGAAGCGGCGCATGTACACACGGACATCGAAGGCAGGGCGCACTCTGCAGTAGTGAGATATTTCGGTGCGCTTTTTGACGATTTTTGTCTTGACCAGAAAAATCGCGTCACCACAGCACTCTTCACTGCACGATGTCGCTCTCTACCGCAGCGGTCGCGACGCGGCCCGGCCTGGTTCGCGCTTCGCCGCGTCGCGTCCGGACGGTGACGCGCGCCGGCCCTGCGGGTCACGACCAAATGACCGGAACCGTTTCCCGACGCACCGCGTTCGTTCTCGCCGGCGTCGCCGGGTTGGTTCCGCAAATCAATCCAAGTCCCGCGTGTGCCATCGACTTGGCGACCTACGCTGTTTCCGGACGGGACCTTGACATCGACCCGGTGGACACTTCCAACTGGCAGGAGCTAGACTCCGGAGTCCGGTTCGTAGTGGACAAAGCAAGCGAGGGCAACGTAGAGCGGGGAATAACAGACGTGGTTTCGTACTACGTTCCCAACCCGTTCGTGGAGGTCCGGTACACCGCGTACGTCGCGAACACCGGGAAGGCGTTCGCGTCGTCCGATGCGGCGCGGCGGCCGTATAACTTCCAGGCCGGGGTGAAGGACGAAGTGCAGGACGAGACTGGGGGGATTCCTGATATGAAGGTTGGTGAGAAACGGCGGTTCGTGGTACCCGCGGAGCTTTGCTTTAAACGCAGAGTGTTTGGTTTAACCGCGCCCAAAGACGCGGACGTGCTGATAGAAGTAGAGCTGCTGAACTTGCAACCGTATTAGGGAAGTGAGGTAGTACGCTCCTAAGTAGTGTAGTTTGCAACGTCTTAATATAAGATTTAAGTAGCACCTCCCGTTTGACTATCCCTCACTCCGCGGTTTCCGCAAACGGGTTCGCGCGTCGCCGCCGTCGTTCCAGCCAAGCGCTTCGCTCCTTCGGCACCCCGCGCGCCTGCAAAACCTCAGAACGCGTTTTTCCCAAATGCCTCGCGAGCAACGCGTCCAGCGGCGACGCGGGGGACGCTGGGGCGACTGCCGCGACCGGCGCCGGTTCGATTCCCGGCGGGGGGTCAAAAATCGCCGGAGCCTTGGCCGAATACTTGGCGCGTCGAGGCGTTTTTTCAAACTCGGTTTGTTGTCGTTTCCGGAAAGCATCCTCAACGCCCTCCTCGGAAGACACGGATACGCGCTGTGAACCTCCGTCTCCTCGCTCGTCGTTTTCGTCACCGCCGTCGGAAGAGGAAACCTCGGGTGACGCTTCCGTGGCTCGCGCTCGTAGCAATTGCGGCGTTTTCGGTTTCGCCACAACCCCAACTGGGTTTAGGTTCCACTCCAAACGCGTCTCACCCAAAGCAGCTCGCGACCGCCGCGAGGGAGACGCGGCGAGGGAAGTGGGCGTGGACGCGCTGGTCACGCCAAACCCCGACGCGTTCGTCACACCCTCCGCTCCTTTCGAAAGCCTGGCGTGCTCGCGCGCGTGCCACCGCAGCGCGATCTCCACGGGCGATGTCGGCACCGCGGCTTCCGCGGAGGCGCGAAACGCGGCGCGGACGTCGTCATCTTCCATATCCTCGTCCCCGAAACGCGTTTGTGTCTCGGGCGTTTCGGTTTCGTCCGCGTCGCGCAGGCGGTCGCGAAGCGCAGAGAGGTTGAACGCGAACGCCGCGTCGGCGACGGATTCGGATTCGGTTTCGGGTTCGTTTTCGGCAGGGACATAAACATCCAGGGACGCCACCGTCACCAAGGGCTGTTCCTCTACCACCTGCATTTCGGTGGAAGACATCTGGAGTTTTCCAGTGACCAAGCCGCCGTCACCCAAAGCGAGCGCTTCGCCAGTCGCCTTTTTCGCCCCACCGCGAACCCCACCCGTTTCCGGGTCCACGCCGTGTTCTTTGAGCATCTGTCGCAAGTCGTTGCTGTCGTGCATGAACGCCCGTAGCTTCGCTTCGTACGCGGACATCATGGAGTGGTGCAGCGCGAGGGAAACCGCGGGGGACGGGATGTGTTCTTTTGCGTTGATTTTCGGTTTCGAAACGGCCACGGCGGGGTGGTTCGCCGCGCCGGTCACGATCGTCACGCCGCCGCGGTGTACGTCGCGTTCGTTTTGCCTGGCCTGTGGTGTTTTCGTGGCGTCTATTACAGACGCCAAACGAGCCTTTAAACGGTCCATTTCGAGTTCATTGCGTCGCGCGTCGTGTTCCAGTTTCACCAGCTTATGAGTCGCCGCCCTCGCGTCGCGTCGCGCGACGTCGCGCTCGGTGGAAATCGTCTCAATTCGTCTCGACGTCGTTTCCTCGTGTAAATCCGCGCGGTTAGCATCCGCATTTCTACATGACGCCTCCGCGTCACGTGATACCCGGAACCTCTCCGCCTTTGTTTCCACGGCCGCGACATCCGCTGACAAGCGACGTCGCTCGTCCGCCCAGGACTCACGCGCCGCGAGGTCGTCCTGCCGGTCCCGCAACAGCGAAAACAAAACATCACACGTCCTTGCCAAATCCGTCGCGTCTGGGAGCAGAAGCTCCAGGGGCGAATGGTATCCGAGGTCCGCTAACGCGCGGTTCAAAGAGGGGACGGTATCTCTAAGGGAATCCACGGTAGCCACCGTGGGGTCTCTTCGGGGAAAAGGCGTGCCCCCGATGGCGCTGGACCGTCGACCTTTGGTCGAGATCTCGGGCGTCGTGATTGTGCCCCCGAAGTGCGATTCGTCGTTTTCGTTCGCGAACAACCGGTCGTCGTCGCGCACGCCCGCCGAGGAAAGCAGGTGTGCGTACATACTCGCGGCTCACCACGAGGGCCTGCCGTATGAGACCGCGCGCGGCGAGCGCGGTGGCAATGACGGGGCACCACCAGCGCGGGTGCGTCGAGGGAATGCGCGGCGTTTTCAAATGAGCTCGTAAAATTCAAACGCCGTGTTGACAGTTCCCAGTAAAAAAGTCGGTGAAACAGATTTCGTTCGTCCCCACGAGGGCGCGTCGTTCACAGCGTCATGCGCACCGCCTTCGCGCCCGTCAGCGCGGGCTTCGGTGCGCCTGCCCGGAGGCACGCGCCAAAACCAAACCGGCCCACGGGCTTGTCCATACAATGCCGCAATCGCATTCTTTTCCACGAGAAAGAAGTGCAACGCGGTGCCGATGGGATCGTTTCCGTCAAGCTTTCCGCGGGCGACCCTCGGTCGACGCACGCCAGGGACGTCCTCAAAATCAGCCCTGGCGACACCCTGCGCGTGGGCATACTCAACGACTCACCCGCTACTGCGGTTGTCATGGCGTGCCCAAGCCAGGCATACCCTTGTGCCGAGCTGTTTCTGACATGGCGTCCCGGCGAGGAGTCGGGGGATGCGGACACGGCGAGACGAAACTTGGTGCTGGGTGGCCAAAAAAACGGTGCGGCGCCGAACCGCGAACCCGCCGTTCCGTCACTGGACCAGCACAGACACACCCATGTTCAAATAGACCTTCTCATCGCCGTCCCTCGGCCCAAAGTCCTGCGACGGCTGTGGGCGCCGCTGGCGAGTCTGGGCGTTGGCCGCGTTTTCTTAACGAACGCGTCCCGGGTGGAGAAATCGTTCTGGGACGCGTCGTCGCTGGGCACAGAAACGGTTGAACGAAATTTAATCAAAGGCTTGGAACAAGCCGGGGATGTTTTCGTACCTGGAGTGACACTGGTTAAGCGGTTCCCCGCGGTGCTTGATGCGATCGGGGTTAGCGGCGAGACCCCGAAACCGGAAAGCGTGACGGTCTTGGTGACTTCGGGAATTCACGACGGTGACGCCTCCGCCAAATCGAAAAACCAAAACCAAAACGCAAACTTCACAACGCAAACTTCGGAACAACAACCGATCATGTTAGTCGCGCACCCCGGGTCGTGCGTTTCGTTACGATCGGCGCTCCGGGGCGCGGGCAAGGACTCGTGGGGGTATGGCCCGAAACGGGTGGTCATCGCGGTAGGCCCGGAAGGGGGCTGGAGCGAGTTCGAGCTGGAGACGCTGAAAAAAGGAGGGTTCACGGCAATCGAAATCGGCAACCGAACCTTCGCCACCGACGTGGCGTGTATATCGCTAATAGCCGCGGTCAAGGAACGCACGGAGACGTGGTAAGACGTGTTGGGGTACCAACAAAGTCGTATCGTGTCAATCTATTTCATCTACAAGTTTTATGCTACAGTGTCGTGCTCCAGACTAAACGCCCCTACCAGTCCGTCGCCGGCGCGCCTTTGGAGAACCGCCACAAATCACAAGCCCCGCACCGCGCCTCCGCCTCGGCGTTTACCAAAGTACACGACCCGCACCGCCAGGTTTTGTTTGAATTATTGGAAGCGGTGGTTGCTTTTGAATTATTGGAAGGGGTTGCTTTTGAATTGTTCAAACTCCGTGAACGCGCAGGAGGATCGGGGGTTTCGTCGTCGCTGTCGTCCAGCACGATGACGTCCGGCGGCGGCGAGGTTGTTTTTTGTTTTCGTTTCCCGGACTCGACGCGAGGCGACGGCGGCGTCGGGTTTTTTTTGTGAACCGACGACGCAGCGGAACCGCCGTCGCGCGACGCCGGTGTTTCGAACTCCAAAGGCTGCTGCACATTTTTATCAGTACTCTTCGCCTTCGTTGCTTGACACCGCGCGACGTGCGTCTCGTCCGCCCTCGGCACAGCGCAGCAAGGACACTTCCCGAGTCCTTGGAACGAAAATTGAAGTTTCGGTTTCGGGTTTGTTTTTTTTGTTTCGGGTGCTTTTTCGAGCACTTCCACAATCTCATCGTCAACCTCCTCGTCGTCATCGGAAAGCACCATCACGTCATCCATCAGCCCGTGTTCTTTCGCGAAGGCTTCGTGTTTCGCCCTTTTTTCCGCGGCTTGCGCGGCGGCGGACCTTGGGGATTTGGTTTCGGCACCACCACCGGAGCCGCCCAGGTACCGGCCCCCCGGCGGTCCCATCGCGGCGTGTTGTTTTTGCCGTTTCTGCGCCGCGTCTATTGCGGCTGTTTTCGCATCTCTGGTTTCGATCTCCCCCCACCCCCCCCTGTGACCAAGTTTGCCAACGCTATTCGCGTCAAAACCTACCCCAGAACCACCAACCCCCTTGGCCATCAAGTCCTCGCACTCCACCTCGAGCTCGGCTAGCCGCGCGAAGAACTTCCCGTCGTGCGGCTCGAATTCGTTGTGCACGAGCTCGTGCAACATCACCGCCAGTACCTGTTCATACACCTCCCAGGTCCCGTCATCCTTCTTGAGCTTCAAACGCACGCGCGCGCCCCTGTTCCAGTTATCCCCCAAACGACCCCGCACCTTCGGTGGCATCTCCAGCAACACACCCACCCGCCACCCGCGCTTCCGCATGATGGGCTGCACCTGCCACGCGGTCTTTTCAAGCAACGCACGCGCGTGGTCATCGTCCTCCTTCGACGTACCCTTCTTGCCCTGGGTCTTGATCTCCCACACCCGGAACGAATCGGGGCCGGTTTCGGGAGCCGGGGCGCGGGGCGCCATGACGACCGGGCGCGGTCCGCGTCCGCACGCGCGCGCCCGAGATCTGTGAGCTTGCGGAGAGCGCGAGGGTGCCAACAAAGAAAATTGTGGGCACCCTTTGGCAAAACCCATAAGTTGCGACGAGAGCGTAATTCGCACCGTTAAAGTGCTTGCCTGCGCGCGCGGGTTTCACGCAAGCCTGTTTTTGATGCGCGAGCAAGGGGGCTTGACCCTGAGAGTCTCCCGAAAGGACGCACGACAGTGCGCCTGTGAACCCTAAACCTGGGAGCGAGGAGTTCCTCCTCAAATTCCCGCCTGAACCCTTCAGGCTGAAAACTCAAACAAGGGGGTGGTTTCGAAGGGCCTTCCCCCCCTTTCAACAAAAAGAAAAAGACCCACCAGATGAAGGCTATTCCCCCGCCTATCAACCATCGAACCTTGAAAGGCTTCGCCTGCCAACACGCCGCGGTCGAGGGGCGACGCGACCCCAACCAGCGCGACGAAGACTGTTGCCCTCTAGTTGCTAAGCGGGGAAAACCGTGCGAGGTAACACTCGCATCCCGCGACGTCGCGCCGCGTACCGGACCGACGGGTGCGGAGGCGAAGAGTCAGCGCTGCTGCAATTTTTTGCCGGGGTCCATGATGGCCCAGATGTCGCGCGTCGCCGCGTCGCGCGCGCTGCTACTCGGGGCGGTTGGTGCGGGGAGACGCGTACCAAGGCGACCGCATTTTTGCAATCACCGACGCGAACGACACGGAAACGTCGTCCAAGAACCTGACGACCAGCGCGTGGTTCGCGGTGTGATGGCTGCCGCTACGGTGCGGGTCAGTTGTCCCATGTCCCCGTCTCACCCGAGAGCGGCGCGTTTCACGTCCTTCTCGCAGACTAGACGCGGAGACAAAGGAGACGTAGGCGGAGACAGAGGAGACGCAGTCGTCGCGTCATCATCGTCATCCGAGGACACCAACAAATTATCCTTCTCATTACAATCCGCCGCTGTTTCCGTCGAGTCCCTCACGGTGACGCAGCTCAAGGCGGTTTTGCGATCGCGGGGAGAGCCGCTTACGGGCAAAAAGCAAGAGCTCGTCGCACGCGTTTCGGTGAAAAGCGTGGTGATTCAAGGGGAGGACATTGTTTTATTTCAAACGCAAAGCGCGAGCGCGTCGTCGTCGGCGTCGGCGAGCGTGGACAAAACAAACACGACGAAACAATCCGTCGCGAATAAAAATAAAGCGCCCCCCGTGTTGCGATGGACGGTAACGGACCCTCCCTTGCCGCCCAGAAAGGCACCGCTGAGTGACACTGACGAAAACAGCACGTTACGCGTCATTTCCTGGAACGTCAACGGCATCCGCGCTTTGCTTGGCAAAGACGTCGAGATTTTGAACAAACTCGCGGATTCCGAAAGCGCGCACGTGGTTTGTTTGCAGGAAACGAAAATTCAAACCAAAGACGTGGACGCCGTGGACGCCGTTGTTTTACCCGAGTTCCCGTACCGGCTGTGGAACTGCTCAACCTCAAAGCTGGGGTACAGCGGAACCGCGCTGTTTTCGAAAATAAAACCAATCAACACCTGGGTCGATCCTTTCGAGGTGTTTAGGGACGGGAGCGCGGGGGACGAGAACGAAAAGTATTTCCAAAACGAAGGAAGGGTGGTTGTTTTCGAGTTTCGCGACTGTTTCGTGGTGGGCGCGTACGTCCCGAACTCGGGAAGCGAGCTGAAGCGTTTAGGTGAAAGAACTTCAGGCTGGGACCCTGCAATGTCGCAGTACCTGAAAAAATTGGAGACTAAAAAGCCAGTCGTGTACTGCGGCGACTTGAACGTCGCCGCGGACGCGGTTGACTTGTGGGGAAACCACGCCGCGAACGCGAAAAGCGCCGGGTTCACCCCGGAGGAACGGTCCGGGTTTTTGAGGTACTACGGAATCGGGAAAGGCATCATGGGGGGGGGGGATACGGACAAAAAGGAAGGGGCGTCCGCGAAGTTAGCGCGAGGTACTACGGAAAATACGGCCAGCGTTTCTTTGCTGGACACGTTTCGCGTCGTGCACGGCGACGCCCGTGGATACACGTGGTATTCCTACCGCGGAGGCGCTCGGAATAAAAACCGCGGATGGCGCATCGATTACGTGCTCGCCTCCGACAGCGAAACACTTACCGTCCACGACGCGTACATTCGCGGAGACATAGGGGGGTCCGACCACTGTCCGGTGGGCGCGGTGTTTCGAGTTGGGGAGTGTTTACGAGTGGCGGAGCGGACGGCGGAGGAAACGGCGGTGAGGAGTTGTGACGAGTCAATGGCTGGCTGATGTTTTCACGAAAATTTGATGAGGCTTCCTCTTTTTCTTTAGTAACGCTTTTCTCGGAAGCCTCGACGCACAACGACGCGCACTGCCACCCAGCCACCGCTGACCAACATGGCCTCTAAATCACTCAGCGGCGCTGCCAAGCGCGCGCGTAGAAGAGCGCGTGTAGCGCCCGCGACCGATACGCACCAGTCCGCCCCGCAAGAAGCCATCCCCGGCCTTCCCGACCACCTTGTGGTCGCGGACATTCTCAAATCTGACTATTTCGCCGATCCCGCCGATCTGGCACGGCTCATCGCGGTGAGCCGCGCTATGCGCGATGCGGTGGCGGCGAAGGGGCTTCAGTTTGCGGAGCTCGATGAGGATGCATCCGTAGGGCTCGGATGCTTAAGCGCGCTGAAGCGCTGGCAACGGCGAGGTCTTCTGTCGCGGGAAGAATTGCTGTGCCAGGCAGCGGCGAGGAGCGGGCAGCTCCATGAGTTGAAGGCGTTGCGCGCGAACGACACACCATGGGACGCACTCACGTGTATTTCGGTGGCGGCGAGGGGCGGGCACCTCGAGGTTCTGCAGTGGGCGCGCGCCAATGGCTGTCCGTGGGACGAGCGGACGTGCGCGGGGGCGGCGGGAGGCGGGCATCTCAAGGTGCTGCAGTGGGCGCGCGCGAACGGCTGCCCGTGGAACGAGATGATGTGGTTGTACGCGGTGCAGGGCGGGCACCTCGAGGTGCTGAAATGGGCGCGCGCGAACGGCTTCCCGAAGGACACAGAGACGTACGTGGTGATGGATGGTGGCATAACGCCGCTGTACCTCGCCGCTCAAAACGGCCACGAGGCGCTGGTGCAATTCCTGATCGAGGCGGGAGCGGACATCAACAGAGCGTTGGATGACGGCGACACGCCGCTGATCGTAGCCGCTCAAAATGGCCAAGTGGCGGTGGTCAGGGCGCTGATCAAATCGGGCGCGGACGTCAACAAAGCGAGGTTTGACGGCGAGACGCCACTGTTCATCGCCGCTGAAAAGGGTCACGAGCCGGTGGTGCGGGTACTGATCGAGGCGGGCGCCGACGTGAACAAGGCGACGGATAACGGCAAGACGCCACTGTTCATCGCCGCTGAAAAGGGTCACGAGGCGGTGGTGCGGATACTGATCGAGTTGGGCGCAGACGTCAACAAGGCGGAGGATGCCGGCGTGACGCCGCTGTGCATGGCCGCTCAAAACGGCCACGAGGCGGTGGCTCGGGCGCTTCTCGATGCGGGCGCGGACGTCAACAAGGCAAGGGATAACAGCGCGACGCCGATGTTCATCGGCGCTTATAACGGGCACGAGGCGGTGGCTCGGGCGCTGCTCGAGGCGGGCGCGGACGTCAACAAGGCGATGAATGACGGCAAGACGCCACTGGTCATCGCCGCTGAATTTGACCACGAGGCGGTAGTGCGGGCGCTGATTGAGGCGGGCGCTGACGTCAACCCAGAAAACGGCCTCACGCCGCTGAGCGTCGCCGCTGGAAAAAGCTTCGAGGCGTTGGTGCGGACGCTGACCGAGGAGGGCGCTGACGTCAACAGGGCGGATGACGGCATGACGCCACTGTTTATCGCTGCTCGAGAGGGCCACGAGGCGGTGGTGCGGGCGCTGCTCGGGGCGGGTGCGGACATCAACAGGGGGACGGATGACGGCAAGACGCCGCTGTCCGTGGCAACGACACCCATTTCTAACGGAGATCAAGGGGAGCACGCGGCGATTGTTCAGATTCTCATGGTTGCCGGCGCGGTGTGATGACGGAAACGACGCGACGTGAACGCGAATACGCGAGTGCGACTTGGTCGGGCAGGATGATAGTCTATGGAGTTGAACAATCACAAACCCGTCGCTGGGAAGTGGAGGAGGAGTAGCGGAGCGTCTGAATGAAATGTTACTTTGTTACCTCCTTGAACTTGTCTCATACTTTCCTTTCGAGCTTTCGTTTCCAAAACAAAACGGCAAAAAGTAAGACCACACGAGTGTGGCTGGTTGAAATGCGACTCCGACGTGATTCGAACACGCGCGGGCAATGCCCATTCACTTAGCAGGCGAACACCTTAACCACTCGGTCACGGAGTCTATGAAGAATCGTGCCATTTGACGCTACGTAAACGTAGCGGTCGATTTCCGTCCGTAAACGTGCCTGCAACGTCCATTCTAAAGATCATAAAGTAAAAAAGCACATACACACTCCCTTTTCACCCTTGCATTACCCCGACGAGCAGCACCTAACAACGGCTCGACCCACTCGGTGTGGCGCGGTCATGGCGGATGACACGTCGGAGTCGCCGCGCGGTGACGCCTCTCCATCCACGTCATCAATCACCCCAATAGATGACCCTGCGTCCCTAACCTCCCTACTCGCGTCGGTGTCTCTTTCCGAAACAACATCGCCAGCCCCGATTTTGCTGGACACCATCGCCGAGTGCGCGAAACATCTCACCGTCCTCATCGACCGCGGCGACCCGGTGGCGGTGGATTTCGAGGGTGTCTCCCTTTCCCGGGAAGGCCGGTTGTGTTTGGCCCAGATCGCGTCGGTTGACGTAACGCAGCCGGTGTTTTTAGTGGACGTCGTGAAACTCGGGTTCGACGCGTTTGGCAAAGGCAAGCTGGGTGCGCTTTTGCAAAGCGCCACAATCGTGAAGCTGATTTTCGACTGCCGAAGCGACCGGGACGCGCTTTTTCACCAGTTCGGGGTGACGTTACAAAACGTGTACGACATACAGGTAGTGTACTGCATGCGGTGCGACGAGCTTGCTGGCTTCCGGGTGGGGCGGCTGAAGGGGCTGAAAGCCGCGCTGGGCGATTGCCCCGGTTTGGATTTCCAGCGGCGGACAGAAATCGTGAAAGTAAAGCAAACCGGCGCCGCCGCGTACGCGGATGCCGAAAACGGCGACGCCTGGGAAAAGAGGCCTTTGCCACACGAACTGATTGAGTATGCTGCGGTGGATGTACAGTACCTCCATTTAATGTACGACGAGTGGAAACACTTCATGAAACAGGGCAAGATGGATACCGTCGTGGCGAAACGCAAACGCAAAAAGGGAAGCGCGCGGGACTTTTAGTGTAAAGGTCTTTGTGAGGAGTGGAGTTTATGATACCCATGATATGTAGCATAGGTGTTAGTGGTTTCAGTCAAATTGTCACACCTTCAGAAGGTACGAGTAAGTAGTCGAAGAGGAACCCAGCGAGGGTTGGAACCCTAAACACGAAAGGCTCAGCAAGGGTCAGCAACGCAGGTCTTTTTACGTATATAGACTAGTAGCATCACAGAACCCCTCCTAAAACGCCCTCCTTTCGAACGCGTCTAAACCTATGAAATCCGCATTCACGGTCTTCCCTCCGAACTTCCGGCCGTGCAGCGCGTCCCTCGCCGCGGCGGCGCCGGAGACGGTTTCGTACCGCACGAACGCCTTCCCTAAACCCGGAACGTTTTTGTTCCCGTCCCCCGCCGGCCGCGGAATAGCAACCTCCACCACCGCCCCGAACTTCCCGCACTCGTCCCGGACGTCCTCTTCTATGTCCGCGAACTCCTGGTCATCCCGGAGCTCGTCGATTTCGAACATGTCGGACAGGAACACGACGTGCGACGGCGGGTTGGACGGGGGGGCGGGCGACGGTGTTACCGAAACCGCCGGCGGCGGCGGCGGCGGCGGCAGGTTTTGGGGCGGCGCGCCTGAGATTGTAAAAATAAATGTCAGTCTCGTATGGGCAATCAGGGAGGCGGAATGTGGTAAAGCAGGAAAGGCCCTTACCGTCGCCCCCCGGAACGGCGTACCCGTACCCCGCGGGTGCTTGCGGCGCCGCCGTGCCTTGTGACGCCGCGCCTTTGCTCTCCCCGGCCCTTTTCACCGTGAGCGTCTTTTCTCCCATTTTCATGCCGTGCAAACCCTGGCACGCCACGTCTGTTACGCTCGGGTCCTGGTACACGAAAAAACCGTACCCCTTGCTGTTGCCCGTTTCCGGGTCGATCACTAACTTAAACGACTTCGTCACCCCGAACGCCTCCACCAACTCTTTGACCATCTGGTCGGTTAGGAAGTAAGGCAGCCCCCCGATGAAAAGGCGGTTGGCTTGGTCCTCCGCGGACACGGGGGCGGTGGTGTTAGTCGCGCCGCCCGCGGCGCCCACGACGCCCGCCATGCCGACCATGGCCAGGTTTAGCGATTGCGACGGAAGCGACGGCCCGAGGGCCGCCGCGGCGGCCGCGTTGTAGTCGTTCGGCCGGCGGATCCGAATCGCCTGGCCGTCCATCACCACCCCGTCCAAACCAAGCGCGTTGCTCGTTTCAATGATGGAACGGAACTCCACAAACGCGAACCGTTTTTCCACGTTGAAGTACGCGTTCAACACCGGGTCGCCCGGCGTGTTTTCCACGGCGCCGCTCACGGCGCGAAGGGCCTGGTTGAAAAAGGTTGAGGTGCTGAACTCGTTCGCGGAAGGGGGCAGGCTCCCCACGTACAGTCGGCGCGCGTGCCGTGTGGCTTGGGGGGCAGCGCCAACGCCTGGAGGGCCGGGCGGTACGCCTCCGGTTTGTACTCCTCCCACCAGGCCCATCCCTGGCGGGAGGCCGATTTGCGAGTGATCGGTGGCCGAACTGAGCCCCCTTAGCCCGGGGGGGACACCAACACCCCCGCCGGGCATTTGAACCCCTATCTCGCCATCCGGGGGTACGTCGAACAAAGTGGGCCGACGGCGCTGCAAACGCCGGTCGGGCGTTGGCGAACGCGACCGGTGCGGAATCGGCGGGCGCCGATCTCGGCTCCGGCTGCGATCGCGTCGCGGCGCGGGGTCCCGTCGGTCGTCGTCCCGGCGGTCCCGATGCCCTCCACCGCGATCGTCCCGTCGAGCCCTACCGTCGTCCCGGTACCGGTCATCCCGCCGGTCGTACCGCGCGCCGGACATGGCGAACGTTCGGACACTTACGAGGACGGCCACCGCGCGGCGCCTCGGCGTTGTGATCGAGACTTGGTGGTTTTTCTGCAAGAGAGCTTGAGAGGTGAGAGTGATTTTTTTTCGATATTCTGCTTTGTTTCAGCTTGAGACCATCTACCCCTCCTCACAACCCCAGGTCTTTCACCGTGACGCTCGACCTTCGGTCCTCGCCCTGTTTCAGGGACAGGTTCTTGAAGAACCCGTTACTGGTTCGTTCCGCGTTCGGGTGCCAGTTCAGAATCATGGTGTACAGGTCTTTTTCCGACAATGCGTCCGGGCTGGTGGATGACTTTCGTTCGTTTTCCAGCAAATATTTCCCACCGAATTTTCTGCGAAACGCCCTTGAGACTTCGCTGCTGTGACACCGCCCTTTCCGCTCCAAACTCTGCTCCGCAAAGTTTAAGAAATCCTTATACTGCCCCTCCAGCACGTCTAGTTCTTCCGTCGAATACCTCTTCGGCGACCCCAACTCAGCGACGAAGGATAACATGGTGAAACCGATACCCGCGCTGAGGCCCCAGGTGTCTTCGCCTGCGAACGCGGCGTCGAACCCGGCGACGACGGCGCAGCCGCAGAGCGCGAAGAAAACAAGCGTCAAAGTTTTCGCAACCGCCGAAGCCTCTTCGAACGTCCGTATCGACGGCGTGTTAGTGCTATCTTGGTTATCTTCGGTATCTGTACCTTCCCCATTCACCGCGGAGCCGCTGAGTTTCCTTAGCATCCAGTCACTCGGCCGTTCCGTGTCCGTGCGTCCTAGAAACACGAGCAAGATTTGCAACGGCGACTTGAAGAACAGGCCGAAGCTCCAGATGGCGCACGACGCGACGGCGCCGGCGCTGACGTCTTTAAATAAAGTACCGATACCTCCGGTAGCGCCGCCTCCCGTGAAGTCGTCGCCCATGTAACCGAAGTCGCCGTCGAAGTTGCCTCCGAAATACGCGGCTTCGTCGTTCGCGGCGACGTATAGCGTGACAAGCACGGTGAGCAACGTCGCGACGCCGCCCAGCAGCGCCCAGGTTTGCGCTTCTTCGCTGAACTTAGGGGACGCGATGAGCTTGGGGGGTGGCTTGTCGAACGGCGAGCGCTTGTCAGGGTCGTCGTTTTTGTTGCCAGTCGCGCGTGTTGCGACACGCGCTTTACAGCGGTCATATCCCGCGCCTCTAAGCCCGAGTGGTACCACGCGTCGCGACGACGTCGAAACGACCGACATCGAAACCACCGGCGACGTGTACGTTTTGGGCACCGCCGCGGACCTACGCGCGGTGGTGGTCGCCGCGACACGCGGGCGCGCCGCCGCCGACGCGCACGGCGCGCATGTCACGCACACGCGCGTCGTCGAGACACCACACACCGCGCGCATCGCGAACCAACCCGTCCCTGCGCGGTGGGGTGTGCCACCGACCGCGACGGATCGGCACCCAGACCGCGACAGCGTGACATGTGTTTTTTCGGCGTGATTTGGCGTGAGTAATGTCAGGGACGACGGAGCCTGACTTGGAGGTGCCTAAATCTACGAATCTAAGGAGCTGCGCACGTGGTTTCGCAGCCACTCCGGGGGCGGCGCGGCAGAGCCCCCCCCTGTCACCCCACAGACCACGAGTCTGTAGGTGTTTAGGTACCGCGGACGTCCCATTCCCGCGTACCGAGCTCCCTTTCGGGGCTACACCTGACGATCGTTCAGGTTGTGCTGGCATTCCAGAATGTTGTTGTTCATCGCCGCGTTCGCGTGCCTGGGCGGTTTTCTCTTCGGGTACGATCTCGGGTTGATCGCGGGCGCACTTCTTTACATGGACCACGACGTGCGGTTGCACTTAACCACCAGTTCTAGCGAGATAGTGGTGGGTATGGCGAAACTTGGGGCTGTTTTCGGAACCTTCGTGGGCGGGGCGTTGATGGTGGAGTTTGGGAGGAAAAAAGCAATCGCGGGGATGGGGATGTTTTTTCTGGTTGGTCCGCTGGTCATGGCCGTCTCGAGCAACGCGCCCGGCCTATCTTTCGGGAGGTTCGTGGTGGGCCTTGGAATCGGCGCCTCCGCGGTGTGCGTCCCCGCGTACGTGGGCGAGATGGCGTTACCCGAAACAAGAGGCGCGCTGGTGGTGACGTATGAGCTGATGCTGTGTCTCGGCATGGTCACGAGCGCGCTGGTGGATTGGTTGTTGCGAAACGTTTCGCAAAACTGGCGCTGGATGGTGCTCGCGCCCGCGTTCCCCGCGATGGTCATGCTTCTGGGTGTCTTCGTGCTTCCCGAGAGTCCCAGGTGGCTGGTGGTGCAAGGGCGCCTTTCAAAAGCACTGGATGTGCTGCACAGCCTCCGGGAAGGCGGCGTGAGCGACTCGCCCGACACGAGCACCGCGCGCGTGGAACGCGAGCTCATGGAGTTGTGGAGCGCGGTGGAAAAGGAGCGAGGCGAGAAGATGATGGGTGATGACGGAGGGATGGAAAATACGGGTGACCACGACGCGGTGGATGCAGAGGAGGACACGGACACGGCATCTGCGTCACATACCACCACGCGTGTTATCCGTGCGGCTGTTCCGTGTGATGACCCGTATGCGCAAACACCCAGAGGAGGTGGCGTACCCAGAGCTACCGGCGTTCTCGCGACTACCACATCGTTCCTCAAAACGTTGCGTTCTGTTTTATCGGAATCGGCGCAACTGTTCAGCAAAAGCCACCCGGAGCACAAACCCGTTCGCGTCGCCGCGGTTTTGGCGTTTTTCAACCAAGCCAGTTGTTCAACGTCCCTGGTGAACTACGCGCCTTTGTTACTGCGAGGCGCGGGCATGCGAAGCGAAGCGGACGCGGTTTTGTTCGCGTCGCTTATTTCGGTGTGCAAATTCACGGGCGTTTTATTGTCCATGTTCACGGTGGACAGAGCAGGACGGCGTCCTCTTTTGATTTGGGGAAGCGTTTGGTGCGCCGTGTCCATGTTTCTTTTGTCCGCCGCGGTGGCGAACGCAAAAGCAACCGCCACGCTAGCCGCCATGTGTCTGTTCATGCTGTCCTTCTCCGCCTCATGGGCGGGCGTGTTCTGGGTGTTACTGTCTGAGATGTTCACCATGCGGTGGAAAGGCAGCGCGATGGCCTCGGCGACCGCGATTCTGTTCGCCACCGGGTCGCTCGTCGATTTCGTGTTTCTATCCGCGGCGCGAGCGATGGGCGGCGGGGCGTTTATACTCGTCGGCCTGATTTGTGTTTTCGCGGGTGTCTACGCACACCTAAGCGTTCCCGAAACCAAGGGGAAAACCCTGAAGGAAGTGCAACGGGGGTTCGAGGTGAGGCCGGGGTCGGGGTCGGGGGAATCAGGAAGAAGTTTCGGTGGTTTCGGTTTCGAATCGTTTTCCCGAAAATTCTCGGCGTCCAGAAACGCGTACGTCGCCATGACTGAAATCAGTCACGCGGGGGAGAACGCGGTGGATGGGGAGGACGGGGGTGGCGTTGGCACTACCACTACGTTCGAAACCAGGTAGAGTGAGAACCCTAAAACCGTTTTAGTCTTAGATGTCGGTAGCAATTCTCAAGTCTTGTGCTCATCACTTTCAGTACAACTTTACATCTAATTTACGCCCCCGCGGCGGGTCCTCCCGAGGTGGCGGTTTTGATGATTTGCAAAAGCGACGACCCGACCACGACGAAGATGAAGAACCCGAGCATCACCGGCCCCACCGCGAAGCCGTCCTTGGCGTTTTGTTTGGCGTGGATATCGACAAGCCCGCGCTTGTGGATGTTCTTGCTGTATTTGTTGTTGCTGGCGTTCATCACGCGCTTGGAAACGCCCTGAGGAATTGAGCAACGTGAAGAGTGGATTGATGAGTTGTTTGGTTGGGGACGCGGTGGGGTCAGCATCATCACCGAAAACAGAGATGGCCGCGGTGTGATGACCTTTGGATTCGTCCTTCGCGTTGCGGTGCGCAAGGAAGCCGATCGGTGTGGAAACGTTTCGGTGTGCGCGGCACGGGAACGGTCCCAAACGCGGGTCGAACGTGCGCGGCAAAACACCCAAATCCCGCGGCCTTTTTTTTAGAGGGACAGTGCCGTGTTTTCCCGGAACCGTCGATCGCGCGACACACACACGACGTGAGGAGTCCACGCTTTTGGGGAAGGAAGCACAGGGGGGCCGATGTGATGCGTCGTGGGGGCGTACCATGGTGTACGATCGGCGGATACGGATATGGTACGCGCGAAGGGGAAGTGGGTCGGATTGGATTCAATCTCGTGCTTCGAGAATATCCCGCGGCTTCGTTTTGCGCTTTTGACGCGTTTTTTTGTCAAACGCCGTTTATCGATCTAGTTTATGTTCGCACACTCGCTATCTATCGCTATCCCAATGAGCTCCCCTCTCCCCCCCTTCGTTCACCTGACACATCACGTAGAACGTCCTCGGGACGGGGTCGTAACCACCACCTGTTTCCAATTGACTGGTCTCTCTCGGCACCGGCGGCTCCCCGCGCCACCGCCCGAAGTTCGCGACGCCGTCCCCCGGCTGCGCGACTGTTTTCGTGCACCAGCCCGTTTTCAAAAAGTCCCTCTCCGGTTCGTCCGACCAGCTCGCCCAGCTTGCCTTCGCCCCGGTCGCCCCCCGCTTGGTCGCGCGTGTCAACGAAGAGTGATTCACCACGGACGCTACTAGCCGTGAGCCGGGGGCGGACACCGAGAAAGTACCAATAAGCACGTCTTGCACCACGGATGGCGCGAGGTAATACAGCAAACCTTCTAGTACCCATACCGTTTTCTTGGTTCGGTCGAACCCGGCCTGCTCGAGCAAAGCGAGCCACCCGCGTTTGCGTCTCCTCGGCACGGCGAGGTCACACTTGACGCTTGCGTATTTTTCGGCCAGCGTAAGCGGTGCGCGGTGAAGCAATCTTTCCTTGCCGTCCAGGACTTCGGGGACATCCACTTCGAACACCACGCTGGCGGGTCGCGCGGCCTTTAAGCGCCACGCTCGAGTATCAAGGCCTGCGCCCAACAAAACCACTTGCCAAGACTTGTTCTCGGTCCCGTCAGACAGGGCATCCTGCACGGCATCGTCGAAGAACTTGGTGCGAATGGCGATGCGCCCGTTATCGCCCGTAAGGCCTCGCCCTCGCACGCGCGCGAGCGCAGCCTCGCCCGCGAGTGCGCCCGCGAAGGGGTCCGCGAACAACGCATCCTCTCCTTTTTCAGTCTCGATCGCTCGCAGCGCGGCGATGGATCGAGAGGAGTCACTCACCGCGAATGGGAGCTTGCGTTTCCGGTTGCTAAATACGCGGCGGCCGAGTGCCACGCATGCGACCACCACCGCGAGTGGGAGCCGGAGCGTTTCCGCGCGGAGGGCGCGCATCGCGGTGCGGCGCGAAGTGGCCGCTGTGACTAGGCACCCTATTTCTCACCGTCCGAGTTTCGGTACTTTAGTGTCGTTGTTTGTTCAAACCTCGCCGCGCCGGTGTGCGGCGTCGAGACGCGATGTCGCGTCTCGGCGACGGCGTGGCCCCAAACGGAGGGAGTCCGGGGTCGACACCGAGTGTGACTACTCGGCCGGGCGATTCCGGTGCGTTTGCAGGACTTGGCTGGAGAAGCCCCGTGGGACTCGCGACTGTAAATGCGTTCCTGGAAGCAACCGCGAACGTATCCACCGCCACAGCGAGGGAGTCAAACGCGTACGTCGGGCATGCGCGTGCGGGTGACGAGACGGAGGCGATACGCGCCATCCGTGAGTCCATGCTAGCGTTGGCGGTTTCCGCCGGCGACACGAACTGCGACGAAGCTTCGACGCAATCGACTAAATCGCCATCGCCTGCATCGAACACGTCCCCTCACCAATCGCCGTTCCGCGCTCCCGACGCGTCGGGCGTGCGCCTGGCCACGAGCCGCCTTGAGCCCGGCGCGGTGGTTGTTTTCCGCACCAGGGAAGCCCGGGAACGGAACCCAACGAGACTTGACCTCGACCGACGAGGTTTATCTGAGATGTGTTTGCTTGAAGGCGAACACCGGTTGCGGCTTTTGAACTACGCGCATAACCGCGTTACAAAAGTCACGAGGCTGGACGGCGTTTGCGGCGGGTTGGTGTTTTTAGATTTAACCGGGAACAAACTGGAGAGCCTTTGCGGGGTCGAGGCGTGCGTTAACTTGCGAGTGCTGCTTGTTGGCAAAAACAAAATGCGGCGACTGGGAAACGCGCTTTCGAGTTTAAGGCGACTGGACGTCCTGGACGCGCACGATAACTCGCTAGACACTTTGGGCGATACCGAAACCGTGTTTGGCGAATCAAAACGTTCGTTGCGGGTGCTGAACCTTTCCGGGAACAACCTGTGCACCACGGGTGACTTGCGGCTGTGTCAATGCCTCGCGGAGATCGATTTGCGACGGAACCGCATTGTTGACCTGGCGACCCGCGAGGAAAACGGACGCGACGCGTGGTGCGGGTTGCCGAAAACCGCGTTGAAGAAATGCTGGCTTTCGGGGAACCCGCTCGCCACGAAACACTCCTGGGCGCCGTTGACGCAAATGCCAAAGCTCGAAGCGGTTGCGCTGGACGGCACGCCGTGGTGCACCATGTTCGGGCCGAATCGCGAGGCGTACCGAGACGCCACGCTTGCGGAAATGAACCAGTTAACTCTTCTGCGAACGCTGGACGGCGAAGCGGTGACGAAGAAGGGTGGAACGAGTTTCCCTGAAAGCGCGTCGCGCGAAGTCGCGTTTGGAAGTCCGCCTTTGGTTTTCGGTCCGGGAAAAAGCGCGTCGCCGCCGCGAAAACAAAACGTCGTCGGCGTTTCCGTTTCGGAACCGTTTCGCGATTCGAAACGGCTGGAAACCAAATTGGGCGTAGCTTTCGATGCGCAAACCCGGGCACTCACCGTGCACAGCCGCTTCGACACCGAGGCGACACTGACGGACCACCCGGGCGCGTCGCTCGCGCGGCGCGTGGTATTCGCGGAGGGCGTGTTTTCCGATTTCGCGGATTTCGCGAAACAGGAAACGCCGAGTGCGCCGACGCCGCGAAACATCCACAACACCGCGACAACTCGTTTGGTGTGTTGCTTAACATGGGCGCGACACGCCTCGTCACATGCCACGGCGTTGGAGTTCCGCGATTCCGGGATGGGGTCGTTGGCGCTGGTGGACGCCGTCGCGCGCGCAGGGTGGGGAGAGACGACCGTTTCGGTACCTCGTTCCGAAGGAGACACTTCGTTGAAAAGCGCGGAGCGCATCGAGAGTCTACGCGTGGTCAGCGCCCCCAATGGCACGCCTGGTGCGTTTTTTCGTGCCTACGCGATACACAAGTTTTCCAGCCTCGCCTTTATCGACGATATCGCGGTCACGAAGGAGTTACGAGCGCGCGCCGGAGTGACGTTCGGGGGCGCTGACGACGACGCGACGATCGGGGCTTTTTACCGAGGAACACGTTTGGAAAAAAGCGACGGCGCGGGCGCCGGCGCGGAGGAAACGCCGGCGTTGTTGGACGGCGTCAAGGAACACGCCCCCGACGTCGCCACGAAACTCAGCGCGCTTGAAAAGTGCTGGGACAAGATCGTCAGGTCGTACGTAGAGGAGGGGCTGCGAGACGAGGGGTAGAAGTAGATTGAAAATAGTGAAACGAACCGAAAAACTGGTGTGCCGACTTCTTTTTGGGTGCCAACTTTGGATTTTGTTTCGTCAAGTTTTAGCTGATGTTTGAACCACGTGGTCGGCACTCCCCAGAGTCGCACGAAGGTCCCGACGCGCGGTGGCGTCTGTGGGGTCCCCACCGGCAAACCATGAAACTCGCCGAAAAGCTCCTGCACCACGCCGGGAAGACGCCCGCCGGGGCCGGGGCCGCGCGAGACCGACCCGCGGAAACCGCCGCGCGCCCGATCGCGGCACCCGCGAACGATGCGGGAGGCGTGTTGACGTTCGGGGACGTGGCGAGCGCGCGCGAGGGCGCGCGTGGGGCGGCGACGCCCGCGGAAACCGCCGCCGCGGCTGCGAGATGGAGCGCTGGCGCGATCAAACGGGTGGGGAGCGTGAAGTTCGCCGCACCCGTGCGCGGTGCGGGGCGCGGTGCTGGGGGTGCCCAGGTCGAAAAACACGATGCGGACAACAAAACGGGGACAAAAAACCGGTCCACCCCACCCGGCGCGCGGCATTCCGATTTCCCATCGGACTGGACCCTGAAGACGCACGTGAAGTTCACGTCCACTGTGCCGCTTCGCTGGGCGGCGGCGTCGTCTGGAGGGCCTGCCGCGGCGGACGGCGGGATCCGGGCGTTCGTGGGCGCGCGCCCGATCGCCGACCCCGATGCTTTCGGCGACGACGACGACGAAAACGCTTTCGGTTTCGTACCCCCGCTCCCCGTGCGCGAGCGCGTGCACCGAGCTTTGTTGCACTGGACGTACCCATCCGAGCCCATGGAGCCGGAGCTTATCGCGGCGCTAAAGAAACACCCGGGCACGTCAGGTAAGCGGTGGCTGGAAAACCGGCTGGAGGACGGGTGGCGCGAAGCCCTGCTTGGCGCGTACGCCGCGCTGCGGCTAGGCCAGTGTCCGGTGTTTTACGTCGTGTACGCCGAGCGCGTGATTCTTTTCTGCGAGCCTGGGGTGGGGGGGGTCACTACTGCCTCGAATAACGGTAAGGACACGGGAAAAGCGACGGAACGTCTCGGTTTCGCGATCGTCACGGACGCGGCGAGTGGCAAGTTCCGCGACGCGCTTCTCTTGGCGAAGGTGCCGCACGTCTGCGTGGGGCACGACCCGCTTTCGAAATCGAAGAAAACGGGAAGAATGGGGTTCACTGGCTTGCTGCGGAAAACCGGCGCGGATGGCGACGGCCGCGGGCACGGGGGGGCGTACGGCCACGGCATTCCCCTAGAGGAGTGGGCGCTTGAAGACGGGGGGGTTGGGGGTGACAACGCGTACGACGACGAGGACGATTTCTCCGCGCTGGACGCGCACGGCCGGCCGATGTTGCGGTCGCCGGAGCGGTTGGCCCGGCTGAACGCGGGGGCGGGGGCGGAGAAAGACGCGCGAGCAGCAGACGCCGCGGTGGTGTGTATAGGGAGCGCCGCGGTGCACGCGCTGGTGTGCTTGCTCACGGAAAGCGCGTCTGTACGTATTGCATTTCCCAAATTCGTGCGACACACTGTTTGCCAGCACAAGACGTTAACCACTTTTCTTTTAAAATCACAGACCACGGCGGGGGACCCGGCGGGCGCTGCGAGCGCGAGCCGCGACGCGCCGCTCATCCTGGCGCCCGCGCCGTTCGCGGGCGCGACGCTGCGACGCATCGAGTTGAAGGTTTCAAGGGCGGAGGCGACGTTCGATGTGGAGGAGGAACGTGCAGATTCAGATTCAGATGCGGGAGGTGATGACCCGGAAGTACCTGGCGAGAAGCGGCGACGCGACCAAAACGGAAAAGGTCCACCGAAACGCGAAAAGCGAACGTTGTACGTCGCGGAGTGCGTTTCATCCGGGGGGTGGCCGATTCCGCCGTGGTGCGTCTCGCGGTTAACGGAAGCGCTGTGCGACGAGCAAGCCGAGAACCTGGTGGGGAACTGCAAAGCCCTGGGCACTACCGCCGCGCTCAACGCCGCGGTGGGGGCGATACGGGGGAAAGGAGACGACGGGGACGACAGGGAGGACGACGACGATGAAAACGAAAATGAGCCGCTCCCGCCACTCGGCGCCGAGACGTTTTACACCCGCCGCGAACGCAAACGCGCGCGACGTTTTGTGAAACTCGGAACCAAAGGCGTTGAAAAGGTGGAACGATTTGGTGGCGAGTGGTACGTCAACCCGTCAGCCGCGAAGAAACCGAGGTAGATGATACCAGGTTTACATTTTTCTACCAATTTAGTCTAGAATTCATGGCAGCCGTTCCCAATCGCCCACTTAAGCACTTCGAGGTGCCCGCACAGCTCCGCGTTCTCGCACGTCTGCTCGATCCAAGGGCAGCCGTTCGCGCGCGCCCACTGCAACATCTCGAGATGCCCGCCCTTCGCCGCATCCACGCACCTGTTCTCGTTCCATGGGCATCCGTTCGCGCGCGCCCACTGCAGCATCTCGAGATGCCCGCCCTTCGCCGCATACGAGCACGTGTTCTCGTTCCACGGGCAGCCGTTCGCGCGCGCCCACTGCAGCACCTCGAGGTGCCCGCCCTTCGCCGTTTCCGAGCACGTGTTCTCGTTCCACGGGCATCCGTTCGCGCGCGCCCAATGCAGCACCTCGAGGTGTCTGTACGCCGCCGCATCCACGCACGTGTTCTCGTTCCATGGGCATCCGTTCGCGCGCGCCCACTGCAGCATCTCGAGATGCCCGCCCTTCGCCGCATACGAGCACGTGTTCTCGTTCCACGGGCAGCCGTTCGCGCGCGCCCACTGCAGCACCTCGAGGTGCCCGCCATACGCCGCATCCGCGCACTTGTTCTCGTTCCACGGGCAGCCGTTCGCGTGCAGCCACTGCAGCAACTCGAGATGCCCGCCCCTTGCCGCCTCAAAACACGTGCCTACGTTCCACGGCCAGCTGTCCGCGCGCAACAACTTCAACTCCTCGAGATGTCCGCCCCTCGCCGCTGCCGCACAAAGGGATTCTTGATACGACAGGCGACCTCCCCGTTGCAGGCGCTGCACTGCGCTTAAACATCCGAGCTCTACGGCTTCAACTTCATCAAGCTCCTCAAACCGAAGCCCCGTCGCCGCCACCGCGTCGCGCATCGCGCGGCTCACCGCTGGGAGCCGTGCCAGATCGGCGGGATCGTCGAAATAGTCAGCTCTGAGCACGTGCGTGACGACGAGGTGGTCGGGAAGGCCGGGGATAAGTTCTTGCGCGTCGGCGGGAGTAGTGGCGGTAGCGAGACCACCGATCGCGGCAGTCATGGCGGTATGCGCTGCGTCGGAGGACATGTGGAGGGTGTCGTGTGCGCGTGGTTGTGCGTCGAGGCTTCCGAGAAAAGCGTTTAAGTACATTTTGAAGGCGGCCAACCTTACAAAACTAGCGGCGCAGCCATCCTTCGCCTGACTTCCCACCGTACGTCGTCCCGCCTGCTGTCTTGCTAACTGGTTACTTGAAAATCACACAGCGCCTCTTGTTCTTAAAATGTCCAAGAGTAACCCCCGGTTGCATTTAACACTCTCGCCGTTTCTGGCCAAGCGCTCGACAAGCAAGTCGTACGGAGTTCGGTTGGTCGCATCCTCCGCGTCAACAGTCGCGCCCGCTCGCGTGAGCAATCGAACGGTGGCGCAGTCGCACGCCTGCACGGCGTGGTGCAACGGCGTTTGGTTGTTCACGTCCAGCGCGTTCGGGTCGGCGCCGTGCCGCAACAGCTCTTTGACCATCCTCGAATTCGCCAAAACGTGCGTTCCTCCGTCGTCGCCGTCGTCTCGTCGGCACGCGACGTGCAGCGCGGTTTGGTGTTTGGACTGAGCGCCGTACGAACTCGGGACGCTTTCGTGAATCGAACCCACGACTAAATTCACGTCGCACCCGCCGTCGCCCACGATGCGCATCACGGTTTTCAAATGCCCGTGCCCCACGGCTTTGTGAAGCGCCGCGACGCCGTAGTCGTCGCGGCGGTTCGCGTCCGCGCCGTTTCTTAGTAAGTAGTCCACTACCCGCAAGTTGCCCCTCCACGCGGCTAGGGAAAGAGGCGCGACGTTTCGTGCATCGCCGGCGTGTATTGAACCTGGATCGACGCTCACCACCGTGGCCAGGCCGGCCAAGTCGCCAACGCGAGCGGCGACGTGCGCGACGGTCGCGCCCGACGCGTCCACGCACTTCGCAAAGAGCCCAGAAGTGTGCGCGGCGCCGAACGAGCGCACCAACCTCGTGACTTCCAGCGCTAACGGGGATTCCGTCGTGGATGCGTCGCCGTCTTCCTTTGCTTTCTGGGAAAAAACGGACGCGGCCGCGAGCAAGCGCTGGCACTTGTTTTCCACGGGCGGTAACGCCGCCGCGGGTTTCGCGTCGCGCCACGCCCCGTCGCCGTCCCACATGTTTTGTCTAAGTCTCGTCTAGTTTGTTGCTATTTATGCGTCTAGTTTGCTTATCTTAACTACGTTTAATACTTAAGTAGTACCTGTAGTATTGGTATAGTATTGGTAGTGTCGGTAGTCTCAGGCCATTTCCACGTCTTCTTCCCACTCGTCGTCGTCCGAGCCGTTCGCGGCGGCGTCGAAAAGCGCGCGCGCGTCGTCGCCTTTGGCTTTCTTGGTGTGCAAAAGGCCTTTGATCGATGACGACAGGGCTTTGCGGGTGGTTTTGTTGCCGATGTCTCGCTTCGCGATTCTCGACCGCTTGCCTTTCAGGGTGTCGATCTTAACCTTCAACGCGCGTCGGGCCTGGACTTTTAACGCGTGCGCGGCGCGACCGACAGGTTTCGTCTCGGATTCTTCAGCTTTCTGTGCCAATTTCACGTCCTCATCAGCGTTCGCAACCGCATCCATGGCGACATCGTCCCCAGCCGCAGCCGCCCTGCGCGCTTCTTTCGCCTTGGCTTTCGCAACCTTTACCTTCTTGGTCTGCTTCTTCTTCGTCGCGCGCTGCTTCATGGGTAGTAGGTGGGGGCTGGAAGTGTGGAGGACCGGGGACGGGCGGCGGCGCTAAAATAAAGCCGGCGACACTCTGACTGATATCTGACGATGTGAGAGCGATATCCAAAATGCCACCTAAGCAGTCAGCGCCGCGGATAACCCTCGTCGCCCGCCTCGGCACTTCACTTCCTCACGCGCACGCGCACGAGTGAATCCCCCGTCCGCCAGCACGATGGCCTCTTTCGCCATGAGCAGCATCGCTGCCCCCGCGCTGTCGAGCAAGTACTCGATCAGCCGCTCCAAGGCTGCGCTCAAGAGTACGTCACGACACCAAATTCTTCCCACAATCGCGCGCTGGCAGTGAGTGACGTGAATCTTGGGGCACGCGCCATGCGTGCGACGAGCGGTCTTCACAGGCCTTACCTCCTCTCCCCCCTCCAAAACGTTTGCGAATCAAATCTGACCTCGCTCCTCGCTCCATTTTCTTCCCCGCAGCGCACCGCGCCGTTCTCCGCGCCCCCAACGCGCGCGGTTCCCTGAAGGTTTCCGCGACCAAGCTCGCCGAGCCCGTCAGCCTGAACATCGACCCCGACGATCCCACCAACTACACCATCGGCATTCTGGGTGATTTGCACATGGACCCGCGTGACACCGAGCACTCGTTTGAAGGCCGCGGGCACATGAAGGCGGTGCTTGATGCGTCTCCCAACCCGTTCCTGGTTTCCCTCGGCGATCTCGGCGAGTCCAAGGACTGCACGGAATCGAAACAGCTCTTCGCGGGCACCACCGCTTGCTTCAAGATGGTTCGGGAGTTCCTGGATGGGTTCGGACACAAGTACGACATCGTCGGCGGGAACCACGACCTGGAAGGCATCGACGAGTTCGCCACGGATAAGGAAAACCTCGCCGCGTACCTCGAGCACATGGGCAAGGACACGCCGCAGTTTTGCTACGAGGTCGCGCCCAAAACGCTAATCGTCGGGCTCGGCAGCACGCAGTTCAGGGACGCCACGTACACCTCGCACGAAGTCGCGGTGGATGCGGAACAGCTCAAGTGGTTCACGAAAACCATCGAGGAACACCCTTACGAAGATGGGTGGCAGATCTTCTGCTTCTCGCACGCCCCCGTGATCGGCAGCGGGTTGCGCGTGCTACAGGAGTGCCACGTCGTGAACGGGTGCTGCTGGCTCAACCACAACGACCCAGTCGCGTCAAAGCTGTTCATCAACACCGTCCGGCAATCCCCACAAATCAAAGGCTGGTTCTCCGCGCATTTCCACTTGTCGCACGACTACGAAGACTCGATTACGTTCCCGGGTGGGAACAACCGGGGAAGCGCGATTTTCGCGCAAACCGGCGTGATGACCGCGCGCTCCTCGCGCGACGGCCGCCGGCAGTCGCGTCTGGTGCGCGGGAACTCCCGCGGGTTCGAGGTGTGCACCGTGGACCACTCAAAGGGCGGCGCGGTGCGCCTTGACGCGACGATCATGTACTCGGACGAGTGCGAAGTCGACCTTGAAAACGACCAGGTTGAAGGTACGGCCTTGATCCTTTCCCAAATCATAGACGACTGTGGAGGCCCGTATCCGGCCTCCCTGTTTGCGCATACAAGTTCCTACACATTACGAAAGACTGACACTTTGTTTTACCCATCTCAGGCGCCGTGTCCGGTTGCTCCGTGATGACCTTCGCGCACGAGCACGAGGACTACGACCACGACATGTGGTTCAGCGCGTACACGCCTTCCGAGGAGGACGGGTGCCGAGTCAACGAACCGTGCGGCGAGATCGACGGCGACTTCGGCGGCCGGGACGCGGTGAAGTGGTGGTACATGAAGGACGGCGCCGTGATGGGCGGGCACAACGGGATGATCATCGAGTACGACGCGAGCACGCTGGCGCCCCTAGGGATGGTGGTTTCGCGTGACGAACTCGAGAATCGCCGCGTGGCGATCATCGACGACGAACACGGCGGCGACGCCCTGTGCCTTTTCGACGAGACCTCCGGGGACGTCACCGTAGTGCAGCCCAACGAAGACGGCTCGTACTGGAGGAAAGTCGTGCGGAACAAGATGCACCGCATGAAGGAGATGCGCAGGGTCGCCGCCGCCAAGACGTACTTCAAAAAAATGAAGGGTGAGCAGGTGGAACTCAACGTGTTGTCCTCCTACGGACCCTACACCGGCACCGCCGGCCAGGTCATGGGCATTTCCACCAAGGCGATCAACCCCAAAGCCGTGGCGCAGAAGAAGTAAGCGGCGACGCGCGGACCAGACGCCGTGTTGTTTGTCAAAATATAATTCTTTTCTTCTCACAAATCCTCTCGCAAAGCACTACTCCTTCTCGAAAAGCTCGCTCGGCACCGTATTTCGCATCGGCAAGCCCGGCCGTGCGCCCAGGGAACCGCACTTCCGCGCGGCGACGTACGCGCCGAGCCGCATCGTGTTTGGCAACGTCATCCCGGTCGCGACGCCGACGCAAAACGACCCGATGAAGGAATCGCCCGCGCCGGTGGTGTCTGTGATTTGCGATCTGGGCATCGCAACCGCGGGCGCGAAGGTTACCCGTACCGGCCCAACCGCAGCAATCGCGTCGTCACCCGCGTCCGCTAAATACAAAACCTGCGAGGTCACAGGAGGGCCGGGCAAAGGCACCACGAACGCCGCGTCTTTCGTTTTCGTTTTCTTTTGGGTTGAAGAATCCCCGTTCTTTTGGGTTGACGCGTCCTTCGCGTCCTCGTCCGCACCGCCCTTCCCAACATCGCCATCGTCAGTGCCATCTGTTTCCCACAAACAGTCAAGCAGTTCTTGCAGCGTCGTCGTGATGGGAGCGGCGTCGGTACCCGCCAAATACACGTCTCGCGCTTTAGACTGATTGCCCATACGAGTTTTTTCTTCGGAGCGCGCGTCGGTTGTTTCTTCGGAAGAGTCTTCGCTCCACAAATGCGGGACGCGTTCAATCAGCACCGCGCCTCGCGAGCCGAGCGTGGTGCACAGGCTCTTCGCGCGTGGCAGGGTGGACAGCAGCGTGACCATCGCCGTGGCGGTGTTTTCCGCACCGGTCGCCAGTGTTGGGTAATCGGCGCTCGTGCACACGTAGTCCCCGAGTTGAAGAAGTTCCGGCAAGTTGTCCCGCAAGCGCTCGCCTTCCACTAACACCGGAATCCCAAGCGCACGCGCTTGTGTCGCGACTTTAATCGCAACCTCGGTGAGCCTGCCGTCGAAGTACACGAGCGAGGCGCCGGTGAGGACTTGTCCGATTTCCGTCTCGCTGATTTCGGAGGCTTGAAATTCGGGGCCGGGGGTGTGTATGCACGTGCGAGTCGATCCGGCGCGGTCGACGATTATGTACGTGAACGGTGAGCTCTTGCCTGGTTCAACAACCACCCACTCCGTGTCGACGCCGTCTTTTTTGAACTCCTCAAGAATGGAAACGCCCGCGCCGTCATCCGAAAGCTTGGTGATGATACGACAACGCGCCCCCAAGCGCGCCGCCGTCGTCAGCGCGTTTCCGCAGTTCCCACCACCCTGCACTTCGAACGAATCCGTGCGTAGCTTCGCGTCCGGTTTTGGGAACGCGGCGACGGAGGCGAGGTAATCCACACCAGCGGAACCCATGCCCACGATCACGGGGCCGGCGGCGGGGGCGTCGGCAGTAGCTGCCGCGACGGCCGGGGCGGGCACCGCCCTACCGCCAACGCGCGTGCGATGTGTCGGGCTTTTTATCCACCGGGGGGTGGCGATACGAACGTCGCCGCGGACGCCACGGCGAAGCGTGCGAGGGGCGGCGGCGACGCGCGCGAGGCACGCGTGTGTCGAGCTCATCGCGGCGATGCGGACCGGTGAAGAGAACCGGTCGTAGGAGGCTCGGTCGCGATACGGCGCGGCGAGAAGCCGAATGGGTGCGATGGAAAGGAAGCACCAGTAGGAGGCCAGGAGCATGATTCTCGAAATCTGTGGTTCGTTGATCGGCTTGGTTCGATTGATCGACGATGTTGATCGTCACGTCGGTGAACGCTGACCGACGGTGTCGATGAACCTGACAAGAATTTGTCCTCACACTTTTGACGTATTTGAACACCCTTCGACCCACTTTGCGTCGCGCATGCATGGCGTCTCTGGGCGACGCCCCGCTGACCGCCGCGCAAGCGGCGAAGCGACGTTCGGTTAATCCCACGAAGGTCACCAAGGCGGAAGAGGCTATCTTCACCCTGCAGCCTGGTAAAGACGCGTTCGCACGCATCGCCGCGGCCGCGAGTCCTTTCCGCCCCGTTATCGAATTCGTGGAGAACGGCGTGTCCTGGCGAAGCACGAAAGCGGCGTTGGCCCTGCAGCTCGTGTTCTGCGTCCTCGTGTTACACCCGCAGTACCTGGTGCCAACAGGGCTGTGCGTCCTGGGGGCGTGCACGCTGGCGAACAAAGGCGGGGCGGGAGATGAGAAGCGCGATTCGTGGAAAGGTCATGGAAAAAAACAACAACTCAAAATAGACGCCAAGTGGGCGCAGCAAACCTTGGAGGTCTGCGCGACGCGTTTGGAGCGAGTCGTGGCGGTGACGACGTGGGACGACCCGATCGTTACCACGGCGTTCATCACAATATGTGTCGCACTCGCGGCGCTGTGCGTCTACGTCAGGATCCAAACCGTGGCGCTCGCGCTCGGGGTGTGGCTCATGCGCCCGCCGGCGTGGAAAGTCGTCCCAGGGCCGGTCACCAACCTGATGCACCGCATGCCGGACAAGGCGGAGGCGTACGGAAGGCTCGTGCAGGGGGGGGGGTATGGGAAAACAGCCGTGGCGTAGGGAGCGAATAAATACCTTGCACTGTAAGATGGAACGCGAATGTACAACGAAAAGACATAAAGCGTAAAGTTGATCATCAATGTGCCTCAAACACGCGCTTCCCTCTGCCCTCTGTCAAACCGATGAAGGTATCACTTTTTGATCGCGCTCGTCGCTCTCTTGATCGCGAGCTTGATGCTCTCCCGGTTCAGCCCTGTGACGACGTGGATTTCCTGGACCTGTCGCCCCGCCCGTGCGAGAAGGTTGTACCCGTCGTCCACCACCAGGTTGGTGAGCCACAGCTCCAGGTCCTGGCTCACCACGCGTTGCTCGACGGCTTGCCGTCCCGGAATCACGGCGTCGATGCCGTCTTCCAATAACAGGTTGGCGCAGATATCCCCGAGGCCGGGCAAGGGGGTTTCGCTCAGTTCGTCTTCGTCCATTGACGGCTCCGGCATCGCGACCGGCATGATCGTATCAAGTGTTTCCAACAGAGGGTCCGCCAACGTCTGTTTCAGCGAAAACGTCACCCGCGCCGGTTTCTTGTCGCCCGCCGGGACCACTTCCAGAACCTTCACGTCGACCTCGTCGCCTACGCGTACCACGTCCCTTGGGTGGGAGATGCGGTTCCAACTCAGCTCGGAGATGTGAATCAAACCCTCCATCCGCGGGGCTTGGGGGTCGTCTTGTGACAGCTGATACCAATAAAAGAAAGTATCAGTCATGTATTGGATGATGCATGGACAAACAGTCACCAGCTTCGGTAAAACAGTCGTTGGATTTGGGAAACGCGCAACACGTACCTCCACGAATGCGCCGAAATCGGAAAGCGAAACGATGACGCCGGCGCACCGCACGCCAACCTGCAGATTCTTCGCGCCCCGGCTTTGCGCCAGGGACCGTTCCGAGCAGACGATTTTCGTGCCGTCCACCGAGGTTATCTGCACGTCGATTACGTTACCAACCTGGGTTTCGAGCATAGCGACCGCGGCGTCTTTTCCGGATGTGATTTTTTTGTCCTGTTTTTTTTTGTCCAGGGCCTTTTCCAAAGCCGGCGCCGTTACCACAGGCGCCACCCCTTGGTCCTCGTCGTCGTCGTCGAAGCTCGCGAGCGGTGCGGTGACCGTGAGTGGGGATATTTTCCGCGCCCCCTTCAGCTTCAGCGTCCGGCTCGAGGCCATCTGCGACAACGGCAGGAACGCGCGGAACCGGCCGTTGAACACGCGCAAGATCAACCCGCCCCGGTTCGCAACCTCGACGCGTCCGGAAACGGGCTCGCCCTTTTCCAACGCCCGCGTAAGCGCCTTCTTCGCCTCCGCGTTCTTCGAGTCCTCCTTCTTTTTGCCCCCAGCCTTGGCTTTGTCTTTCGTCACCACAGCCGCCGCGCCGTCGGTCTCGCCGATGGTCTTCTCGCCCGCCGCGTTCGCACGCACGCCGCCGCCGCGCGACGCGAACACCACGCGAGTTCGGCGCGCCGTCGCCATTGACGTTTTCCAGCCCGACGAGACGCGCGCGGGCGCACGCGGAGACGCGCGCGCGGCCGCCGAAACACCGACGCACTGCGCGAGAGTGGACGCCATGATGTCGACCTTGGTAGGAGGACGCGCAGGTCGGTGCAGCGCGCAGGTCGAGTGAGGGAAAGGCGCGTAATGGCGAGGCTTATCGGAAAAAAGTGTTTTCCCCTCTCACTTTACCGCGGCGCTCGTCCAAGCGCCAAGAGCGAGACACGTCACTATTCTGGTGCCGGTCAATTACTGCGGGTCGGGAGGAGGCAAAGGCGTCAAGCGTTCGGTGAAAAGCGAGAGTGTGGGTGAAAGTTGGCGTGTTTGATCGCGGGATTAACTGGCCAGCAAGAAGCAAGAAGCAAGAAGCAAGCACTCTCAATCGTTCTAATCAATCCCCCCCGCCCTCAACTCCGTCTCCGCCCGCATAGTGCCCATCAGTTCCATCGCGGATGCGTGTTCCGTCGCCGTGAGCGTGTTGAACCCCCCACCTGCTATCATTTCCTGCTTTTTGGTCAAACAAGCGGGACACCAAAACTTTTCCCACGCCCCGGCGTTTGAGTGAAACGCGTGAAACGCGTTGCAGTTTACGACGTGGCGCGTGTGTTTCACCAGCCCCTGGAACGCGTTTCGGTGGTGTTCATTGGACAGGTCGCAGTAATCCCCCCACCACGTTTTCGTCACAGCTGTGTGAAAGTCCCTGTCCACGACGCGCGTCAGCGGGGGCGGAATGTTATCCTGAGTCTCCCCAGAGAAACCCCAACCGTTCTTCACTCGGCCGCTCACCATCGCCAAGCCGGCCAGGCAGTCGCGGTTGCGCCTTGACAAACCTCCGTCTTTGTAACAAGCCAAAGCGCTCGTTTCGCACGTTTGGCACGCCATGCGCGCCACGCTCAGACCAGAATCAACCCTCGCGTCCGCGTCCATCTGGGGCGCGTCCGCGGATACCTCGTATTCGTTCCAAGCGCACGCTTTTTTGTCGAGAGTAATCTCGCCAAACGCCCGCAGCGCCACGACCGCCCCGGGTCCGCCTTGTATCCAGCGCCCCTCCGCGTCGACCCCGCGGTTGTGTTTGAAAATGTTTCTGCCGGATAATCGTGGGAAACCCCCGTGCAGCTCCACGAGCGACGGCGGGAGGAACAGCTCTTTCTTCGCCCGGGTCGCGGCGACGTACAGCAGGTTGATTTCATCCGACGCCACGGGGTCCACCGAAACTCCGAACTCGTCGCTCGCGCTTATGGATACGTACCGGTCGTCCCTTACCTTGGTCACGCTCGCGACTTCCGCGAAATCGTTCCACAGCAACACGGAGTCGTACTCTAGCCCTTTTGATTTGTGCGCCGTGGAGAGCAGAAAATGAGCACTCGCGTGTGATTTCGCGGCTACCGCGTTTTTGTTTAGACCCTCGATCAAGTCGGGCAACCGGTTTCGCAAACGCTTGACAATCCCGATCCTCGTCGCCATGTCCTTGTCGTCGGAAAGCTGGCTTTGGTGTTTCAGGTTTTGCAGGGAGTCGTGTGTGTGTCGGTCGAAGGTTTTTCCGGTTTCGCGCAGGTTTTGTACGTACGCCAGTTCCTTCTTCGCGAAACTCGATACGTACTTATCGCCGATTTCCTTCAGGTCGTCTTCGCTGGTGTAGTACGCCAGGCGGTACACGTCCAGGAGCGTGTCCAGTTTCAAACTTTCCAAGCCCCCCACCACCCCGAGCTTCGCGCCAGGGAAGGACATGATCAACTCCGCGGATTCGAACAGCGACGCGTTTGACCGGCAAAGCACGGTGAGCTGTCCGGTTTTGTGGCCGATTTTTTGGCGCCGGCCGACCCACCGGCCGGAGGTCTTGTCCAGCACGGGCGCGTGCGCCTGCAACGTCAAGCGGTAGTCCACGCAAACCTTCACCGCGGCGGTTTCGTTTTCGCGCTTCAAAGTTTGCACCACGGCGTCGACGGAGGCAAGGTCACCCGTACCCGGGTTTAAGTTTAGTGGTACCCTAACGCCCTCCGGTACCGCTGCGGAAGCGTCCGCACCTGAAGAGAAGTTACCTCGCTCTTCACTCGCCGCGCCTAGCACGGGCGCGGTTTCGCCTTTCAATCGCAAAATCGAGTTCGCGACGCCCGCGATTTCCACGCCGAACCGGAACGACCGCGACAAGCGCCGTTGGGTTATTTTCGTGGGACACACAATTCGCAAAACCGCCGCCATCGCGTTTTTCGCCCCCATGAACGAATAGATCTCCTGGTGCGGGTCCCCCACCAAAATCTTGGCGCACCCACGCTGGGAAAGGACGATATCGGCCATCACAGGCGCGGCGTCCTGCGCTTCGTCAAGAAGCAACACGTCGTACTCCTTGTCCAACCGCGGTTTCGAGAGCTGGTACAGTTTCAGGTAACCGGCGTCCGTCATGGGCATCGCGTCGCACGTCTTGTCCTTCATGGCGAGCCACAGCTTGGTCGCGAGGATGGCTAGGTCGGAAGCGGGGGTCGTGCTGGGGGTTGTTGATGTCGATGGAGTCGATGTCGTGCCTTCCGTAGTGTCGTCATGTCCATTGCCACTGCCACTGCCAGCGCCACTGCCAGCCGTTTCCTCTCGTCGGTTCCTCTCCTCGGCGACCCGTTTCGCAATCGCCGGCTTTTCGTACGTGCAGGTGATTTCGCTCGCGGGCGGCGCGTGCGTTTCCGTGACGGTATCGTCGGCGGATATCAGAAACGCCTGTAGCGTCCGGATGGCGAGTATCCCGCGGTCATCGTTGGACGGTAACTTCAACGTTTTCTGCGCGTGGTGCGCCCTTAAATTCCCCCGTAACAGCTTGTGCTTGAACGGGAACCCGAACTTGCGAAACGCGAGGCCGTGGAAGGAGAGCGCTTTTGTGTTTTTTGGAAATGTGCGTTTCGCCTGTGATTGTTAACGAAAAGTGTCAGTCTTGTATGGCAAACAGTGCGCCTGGATTTGGGAAATGCAACACGTACCTCCTCCATGATAGCGCGGTTGAAGGTGAGGTACGCGAACGTGTGTCCGGGTCGTCGCTTGACGTACTCCAACAACGTCGTGGTTTTACCGGTTCCCGCGAACGCGCGCACTAACATCACCTGGTCAACCGCGAGGTCGCCGCTTACCACGGCGAGCTGTTCGTGCGTGAGGGTACGTTTTTTTTGGTTTCCCGTTGAAAAAAACATACGCGCGCGCGTCAGTTCAAGCGTTCCAACCGCCTCGTTGACGTGCGCCATTCTGGCCAGCCGAGCCGTGTGTACCGATCCTACCGAAATGCCGTTGCCCTCACGAGATTCGACTGTATCCCCATCCCCCAGGTACCCCACCCAGGTTGGCGAGCTCATCGCCGCGACGAGCAGACTCGCGAACTCGTCCAGGTCTTGCCTTGGACAAAACTCCGCGACCACGCCCAGGAGTTCGGCCGCGCCTTTCGTGGATGTTCGCCCGGCACTTTCCGCGGCTTGGAACAGGAAACTCATAGAGCACGCGTTCTCCACGAGGACGAACACGGCGAGCGCCAGAAGCGCCCACCCGTCGTCCTTCGGCAAACGCCACGTCGCGAGTTCCGTCAGCGCGTCGGCGAGTCCGGCGCCGGGCGAGGGGCCGCTGGTCGACGCGTCGTCGAACCTTTTGCGTTCCAAAACGCGTTCCGCGTCGCGCACCGCTCGCACCAGCGCGCATGTTGTGAGTGGGGTTTTGAACGGCCTCGGGGAGGCGTTGGCGAGAAACTTGACCAAGCCGGCGCAGTCCACCGCGCCGTTCGCGACCATCCACGTCCCGACTGCCACCCGCCGCGAGGTCAAGCGCGCGGTTTCAGTTTCTTGATTCTTTTGCTCAAGAGCCTCGTTGTCGTGCGCGCTAGTGGTAGCCTCGTAACCTGCACTGCCACTTCCCTGTCCCGCCCCCAAATGCGCGGCCATTTTCGCGAACCTCTGGAACGTCTCGTCGTCCACCGCGGCGCGCCAGGCTTTGCTGATCGCCCTCGCGTCCCTTAAAGAACCGGCCGGGACGTTGGACAAGATCTTCTGCTTGATTTGAATCGGCAGGTCGTCCGCGAGGTTTCGCGTTGCATCGGTGCTTTTGTGGAGGTCCGCCGCTTTCGCGAACGCACCGAAGATGCTGCCTTGCCTGCTTTTCAGTCTCTCCGCTTTCTTCGCATCCGCCTTCGCTTCTTGTGCCTTTTTCTTCGCCTTCCACTGCTCTTTTTCCTCCTCGGGCCACTCAGCGAAGGGTAAGCTCGGGTCTGAGGGCTTGAACGTTTTGGTGGGCCGGCCGGGCGCTGAGCTGGGCGTTGCGCCAGGGCCCGCGCCTCCGGGTTTGAAAAACGAGGAAGCCACGGAAGCGGCGTGGCGCTTGGCCGTCGCGGGATTCGGAACTTCCGAGGATCTCTTGCCCTTTGGATTTAGGGTGCCAACATCGTTTTGCGGTGCCGCACCACCCGCATTGTCCTTCACCACGGGCTTCGCATCGCGCAAGTACGCGGACGCGGATTTGAACCCGCCAAACCCAGACATCGCGCTCGCGGGCGCGCGGCGAGCGCGAGCGGCGCGACGTGCCTCTCGTTGTAAGAGGAGAGCGAGTTGGGTGGACGTGGAGAATAAAGTCGAAACTCGAACTCGAAAAGTCAACGTCGAATCCGAAGAGCTGTCAGTGTGCATTCGAATCTCAACGGCGCCCCTTCAGAGCTTGGTGCACGCGTTGCAGTGGGGAAGTTCCCGTCCTCACCATGCCGCGGTCGGGCCCGACCATCGGCGGCCCTTCTTTCCCATGGGAAGCCCTGAACGTGTACCAGCACCTCATGACGCTCCGGGCCGGGGGGAAACTGCGAGAGGAGGATTTGGAATCGTTGGCCGACCCTTTGTTCCTTGAAAAGTACGGCGCGGAGGAGTACTGGCTCCGGACACGCGCGGCGCAGGCGGACGGGGCGGTCGGGTGGAAAGGCCACGCCCCGCATGAGTTAGGCGCGGGGGGTCTTGGAGGTGACAATGCCGTGTCGGTGTCGGTTGCGGAGACGTTCGTGGAAACAGCACTTTCAACTAACGACTGGTCCAACCCGCAACTTCCCTCGCTCGGTGCGATTCGCGCCGCGGGATACACGCGCAAGCACGCCAACCAATCCCCCGCGCTGCGAGGAGGGTTCCGACGCCTGTGCGACGAGGAAGAGCTGCATCCCGAAAACCGGGCCGCGCTGGGAATCGCAACGCCGCCGTGGAGCTCCAATACCATGAACGTCACGGCGACGACGTCGCTCGCGAACAAAGAAAAAGGGAAGGACTACAAGTGATGACGGAAAAGCAGACGAACATGGATCCTTGTCTTTTAATGTAATAGTATTGCATCTTATTACTTCTGGCTCAGCGCCGCGCCAGTCGTGGGCGCTTTGTCGTTCACGATTTTTTCCCAAACGTTCCCATCCGGAAACTCGATCCCAGCCCCGTTCCACTCACCCACGAAGGATTCGCCGCTCCCGTCTTTCTGGTCAAAGTCGATGAAGATGGTTTTGTCATCCTTGCCGATTTTGCCGTTGATTCGCCAGGCCGTGATCTTCCCAGCCTCGATGGCTTTCGTCTCGTTCGCTTTCTTGTACCCGCGGCACCCTCTCCCTTTTTCGAAAGGCACCGGGTCTATGCCGGAAATCACCCCTGCGTCGTCTGTGATTGCGAACGAAAAGTGGTAAACGTCTTGCATGGGAAAACGGTGTCTGGATTTGGGAAATGCAATACGTACTGATTTCACGAGGGCAGTGCGGGTGATTGGGGTCGATGTACTTCCCAGAGAACACCGTGCCCGCGACCGCGGGGTCCACGGGGGCGGACACGAGCGTCGCCGCGAGCGTCGCCGCCAGAAACGCGCGAGCGGGGAGACCGCGGACCGATGTTAAGGTATCCACTTCCTTTTTCTTGGGGAGGAGCTGCGCGGCGCTGGTGACGCAGGCGCGGCGTCTCGACGCGACGCGGGGGTTCGCGAGGTGCGTGAGCGTGGGAGTGGCGGTCACGGCGAACATCGGGTTGCGCGCAAACGGAAAATGCGGACCGAGGGGCGCGTGCGCCGTCGTAGAGTGGCGAGGCTATCCACAATCGCCTTCAGAAAATCGTCCGTGCAACAATAATTTCCGCGGGAAGAACCAACAAAAGGTGCCCAACTTTCAAACGCGCCGCTCAGATCTCTGGTCGCAACTCCATCGTCGCCCAGATTACGCGATGGTCAAGCCCGGCGTTTTCGAGCTCGCGTCCGTAGTGGAGGATGCGTCCCTGTCCGCGGACGACAAGCTGTTCTCGCTTTCCAGGCTGTTCCTTGAGCAGGCGACTTGTCTTCAAAAATGCGAAAAGAAGCTGGAATGCGCTTCCTCGGAGCGAGGAATCGCTTTGATACAAAGAGACGCGGTGCGTGTTGACCTGGAGAAGCAAATCGCGGTGAAAGACAGGCTCGAGGCGTTGTGTCGTGAGCTCCAAAAAACCAACAAGGCGTGTATTTCGGACGCGAAAGCCGCGGCGGTGAGTGAAGCTTCTAAACGCGCGGTGTTGTCAGACAAGTTCGAGTCAGGCTTGGGCGATATTTCCGAAAAACTCAGCAAGCACACGGAGGAGCGCGCCGAGTCGTTGAAAGAGAACGAAACCCTGCGTGAGCACTTGCGTAGGTTGCTGGAGCGCGGGGACCTTCAGGACGCACACTTCGCGAAAGCGAAGGAAACGTTCGAGCTGGAGAAACAGTTTTTCGAGGCGCAACTTTCGGAAGCGGGTGAGCGAAAAAAAGCGGGTGACGCGCTGCGCGACGCGCTGGAGAAACAGCTCGCCGCGCGAATGGCGCGCGAAAACGCGTTGACCGAGCAACTTGCCGGATACGCGGACCGGTACCAGGAGTTCCAAAACGTGATCACGGAAAGCAACGCCGCGTTCGTGGAGTTCAAAAAAGAAAGCACGCACCGAGAGAAAACGCTTACCGAGAAGGAACTGAGGTGTCTCGAGCTGGAGCGGAAAAGCGCCAAGACGGACGTGGCGCTGATCGAAATTGTGCAGGAGCGAGACGGTTTCGCCAAACGCCTAGCGGTCGTTACCGCGCAGAAAGAAAAACTGGAAGGGCTGTGCAGGGTGTTGCGGGGAAACGTGCGTCTTGATTCCGAAAACGTGGACCCGAGTGGGACGGTGGGGAAGGCGGAAACGCTATTGTGATGAGCGAGAGGGACGTCTCTTTGTTGTACTGTATTTCAATGTTTTACCTGAGGTGCCGAGGTATCAGATACCAAATGTCATCCTTCCTCCCTCGCCTCGCGCGCCGCGCGTCCATCCGCGATCATGGACGCGACGATCCCTTCCGCGTACTGCCGTCGTTTCGCGTCGTTTCCATCGAATTTGTCATCCCCAACGTTCCCGTCACCAGCATCCCCAGAACACACGCACACCGGTCCGGTTTCGTTCAGCGCGAGCGAAACGCCCTCCACGGTCATGTGCCGTTCTCCTCCGTACGCGTCCAAACCGATCAACGTCGCGCACACGTTCCGCGACCGGTACACCAGCACCGTCGGTACGTTCTTGTCCAGGTAGCCGGGCATGATATCCCCCGCCAGGGCTTTCGTGAATTTCGTGCCTGGGTATTTCCCCGAAAGCTCGTCAAGCGCGGTTTCCACGAGCTCGCACTTCCCGCAGTGCGGCCGAAACAGGAAAACAACCACGAAGTGTTTCGACGAGCAATCCGTGACTTCCCGGACGAAGGACGCCCTTGTGATTTCGGTCACGCTCCCGAACCGCGGCACGGACGCGCCAACCCGAAGCTCCTCCATCCGCCGTCGTCTGTATTCCTCCAGGAAACGGTCATCGCCGAAATCGTCCTCCATGGACTCAAGCTCGGCTCGCGAGGAAGCCCTCGCGATGCGGGACGGGTCATCCCGGTCATCCGTGTCCGCGGACGGCACAAATTTATCGGGCACGAACTTCGGCGGGCGCGGCGGTAGGTTTCCCATCTTGCGCTGGATATCGCCCCACTCCGTGGTCTCGCCTTCCAGGCCGACGTACGTGGTGTGACCCAAAGTCTCGGACATGCTGTCGATGCAAGCCAAACCCGGAAATACCGCGACCGTGCGACGGCAAGTGTCGACGATGCGACATTGATCATGAGAATCTTTTTCGTTTCGGGAGGCCAGTTTCGCGAAAAACGTCGCGACGGAACAAGACGGGTATACGGCTATCCTAGAGTAGACGTACAAGCGCGCGTGTCCGCGCGCGCGTGGGCTATGCGTTTTTGAACGTCAACCCCCCCGACACCCCTCGCTGCATTTGCGTTTTCCGCACCACCAGGGTTTCCGCGCGGGCCATGAACTGTTCCTTTGACAGCTGCCGCGTGACTTTGAGCCATTCCGGGAGCGTAAGGGCGCCTTTGTCAAGCCCCTCGTCCAGGGCGTCCATCGCGTCCTCCAACGCCGCGTCCTTCGAAACCGCGCGTAGCAGCTGCAACGACAACCCGTCGTCCTCCACGAATGCCAAGTCACACGACGCAGTCGCATCTCTTGCCGAGGAGCTCTCGCCTTTTTTGTCACCGCCGCTTTTCCCCGGAGCGCCGCCTGCACTGCGTTTTTCCCGCCCCGCGAGCCACTCCTCCGACGACACCGTCGCGGCCCTTAAACTCCCCACCCGCGCTTCCCAGCGCCCGCGATTTCCCCTTAACTCCCGCAAATTCCCCTCCAGCACCTCCCGTCGCTGTGCTAAGCTAGCCTGCGTTCCAAGCAAGCGCTCCGCTTCCCTCTGCGCCACCGTTTGCACGACGTCCAGTTCAAGTTTCAAACGCTTGGTAAGAGCCTTCACCGCCCGTGACTTGAACGTAGCTTCCGCCAAAGCCCGGCCGCCGCCGTCCCTCTGCGTAGGGCTCGAGGAAGACAGGCGCACGCCCGGAGGCGGCGTGGGCGTGCCGTACGGCGAACCAGGGAAGCGCCCGTACGAATTTGAATCAGAAGCGCGCCCGGACGCGTCCAGATGCTCGCCCGGCGGCGGCCCCGGCGGCGGTGGCGGCGGCAGCCCGCGCCCGCCGTTACTCTCTCGGGTCTGCGCGTGTCGCGAAGAGTCACTCGATACACTGGGTGGCGGTGGGTACAAACCGGGCTGGTGTTCTCGTGGCGGCGACGGGTACCGGGAGCGCGGGGGGTCACGGTTTGTTTGCGACGCCGGCGGCGGGTGGTTTCGTCCGCCGTGACTTTGGCGGTGGGGACCGGCGTCGCCTCGCGGGGCACCGTTATTATTGCCGCCGCCGTTGGCGTGCGAAATCGGGTACCCCCTGGAATTCTCAATCGCGTTCGGGTACGCGTTGTGTGAAGACCCTATTGATGCGTTTGATTCGTCGTACCCCACCGGTTTCGCGAACAAAGGCGGCTCGACGCCAAACGCTTCTGCCAGGTTTTTCGCGTACTCGCGCAGCGACGAGGCCGGGTACCGCCACCCTCCGCTCGGGTCGCGGCTGACCAGGCCGCCCCCGTCCACCAGCCCGTGCCCGGGTTTGATGATCATGTTCGCGGTGGGGGTGACGTACACAATAGGCCCGACTCTCGGGAAAGTCTCGGGGAGGAACAAACTGACCGGGATGTTGTACTTCACGCCCTGGTAGTAAATGGGCACCGTGCCTTCCGCGCGTAACAGCCGTGTTACCCGCCCGTCGTTGTGCGTGAACGGGTCGTCCCTAACACTCAGCGACGGGTACCGCTGTGAGGTGGGGGGGTGAGGAGTGAAAGGAGTGGCAAGAACACGGTCAGGGTCACTCGCGTTCCACATGTGGTGGGAGCACACGTACGTCGTGACCGTGCGTCATTTGGCACCACGACCGACGTTTTAGGGTTGATTGGGCGTTAACAGGGTCACACGCACCTCCACCAACTGCACGAGTTGGTCCCTTATCGCGGGCTTGGACCACGCATCGTACGGCAGCGCCGTTGACCCGACCGCGGCGAGCTTGCCGTCCAGGTACTGGAGCACGTGCGGGTTGACGGACATCGAACCACCGCCAGCCCACGCGGCGAGCGCGTGCCGATCTGACGTTACGTTGACACTTGAAGTGAAAGGAAGACAACTGTCACATTATAACACAGAACACTTGTGATTCAAGTCACTTTTCTACGCTACGTATCACACGCGTCTCGGTCATGCTATTTTTCCACCGCGTTCCCCTTCCCCAGCCCTAGCAAACCCCTCGCCTCCAGCTCACGCACTGCTAATCCGGTTGGAAACAAAACCTCGTCCACCATCCTCTCCGCCCAGACTTTCCCGAACCAGTTTTCGAAAAGCGCAATCGCGGGGTCGCGCTGTTTTTGCCACGCGTCGTGCGCGTCGTGCGCCTCCGCGGTTTCCAGGGGGCTCAAAATTCGAGCATCACGTTCCTCACTTTTCGGTTTCGGTTTCTCAGCACCAGCAGCACCTTCGTTACCCTCATTATCCTCATCGCCAAAAGCACTCTCAGCACCAAAATCAGGCCCCGCCGTGACGTTCGTGACGAGTGCGTCTTCTTCTTCTTTCTCGCCGCGATGGACCTCGTTCGCGACGTCCAGCTTTTCCAGAAAAAACTCGCAATACGCCTTCACCGCCGCCAGGGTTCTTTCCTCCACCACCTGCGTGCCGCACCCCGGGCCTTCCGCGACACAAACGTCGTCCGCGAAGGTTTCCGGAACGCACTCCACCCCAGCCGCGGCTAGCGCCTGTTGCGCTGCGTGTGTAGCCATCGCTTTCGGGTCGGGCCGGGCGAACAACATGCTTTGCGAAAAAAACCGCGCGTCTTGGTAAAAGCGCTTTGAAGGCGTCACCGCGTTCAGGTCGCCGAACGCGTCTCTGATCGCGGCCAAGTCGTCAGTAACGCCGTTCCCGGAACAGGTAAGGCCGTACCGCTCCAAGTAAGTACTGTCCTGACTCAAAGGCTGCAGGTCTATTCCCACCAAGATGTTCTTCCCTTTCGCCAGGCAAAGAAGGTCTATGCCGAGCAACGGGCAATCGCCGTTGTGCGTTTTATTTTTTCCGGATTTTTCGTCTCCGCCCGAGCTCGGTTCGGGATACACCACGGCGTTGAATATTTGTTTCTCCTCTCCCTGGTCCACGTACGTGAACCGAATTCGTCGGGCGTACTGGCTTCTGTACACCCAGCTCTCCACGCGCGGCTTGCCGTTGTTTTTACCAAAGTTCGTACAGACGTCGGCGTCCATTGGAACTGGTACTAAAGGCCCCAACGCCGACTCAAGCCTATTGAAAACCCAACGCATGTGCGCGGTCCAAGGCACGCACGCGGAGTCGAAAGGAAGGAGGTCGAATTCAACGCTCGCGGGGGTGGGGCGGTCCGCGATGCCGTCGAGTTTATCAAACGCGGAAGGGGTGTCACTTAAGGAGGCGTCCATGGGTGACACGCGGGGAGGGCGCGGCGCGTGTCGACGCGGCGTCCGACGCGACGAAAACGAAACACGACCCCCGGTGGTGGATTCCAGCGGTCGCGCGGCTGCGGTGACACCGCGCGCGTCACGACGCTGTATTCGAACAGAGGCAACGCGGTGACATCCCCCGTGAGGCGCGATGAGCGCGAGGCGGGACGACATCCAGGCCTCTTGGGGGTTGTGTCGTGTGATGTGGGGACGAGAATGTTCTTTTTTGCACTTTTTGGCTTCCGAGTATGGAAGGTAACAACGATTCGAAGAACCTCCACACCGACGCCGCACAGACCAGACCAGACCATGGAGACGAAAACTTGCCAACGGTGCAAATTGGAATTGGAGAACAACCAGGTGAACTTTCCCCACGGCGCGTCGTGGTGCACCAAGTGCTGCCCCGTCTCCGACAGCGACTCGGACTGAATCTGACTCAGCAACTTTCTAGATCTACTCGGCAACCACCGATGACGCGCGCGTTCCTGGCGCCTCGCGTGGGATGGGGAGGCTTTGAACACAGCGGGCGTTGGGATGTGGGGAAAGGTCGTTCCCGGCGATCCAACTGCGGTGCCGTGCCGAACGGCGAGCACTCCGTGGCTTCGCAGGCGTCCACGCCGAAAAGTTTTCATGTGCCTCGCGTGGCGAGAATCCGAGGGACCCACCGGGCGAGACCGGTGGCGTGCACGTCCGACTCAAACGACGGAGGGAGCCGACGACGGGATTTGCTCATCGCGGCCGTCGCGGCTTTGTCGTTCCCAAGCGACGCAGCACAAGCGCTCGAAACGTACTCTGGCGTGGGCCTGGAGATATTCACTTCAGGAGGCGAAAGCGTGAAAGTGGTGGAGGCGTTCGGTGAGGCGTACGCCAAAAGGGAAGGACCCGCGTGGCAAGCGGGTGTTCGTGTTGGAGACTCTCTCGTCGAGGTGGATGGAAAAACGCCAACCGAGCTGGGCGGACTCGCAGGCGTCGCGGAGGCGCTGCGCGGGGCAAACGGCACGAAGGTTTCCGTTAGGGTGACGAGAAAAGTGAGACGCGAACAGGTTGTGGAGGTGCTTGAGGTAACTCGACAAGAAGTCGAGCCATCACCCCGGTCCTGTTTCGTGGCCACGTGCAAACGAGCGTAGCGCCGCTCTCTTTTATTAGAATACAAGTATTAATACCTTCGAAGGTGCCGATTTGGACGATACGACCAGCCTAAAGTCGGGGGTACGACTCGCGCGTGCGACACGACAGACATCGGCGAGGGAACGTGTGACGAGGATGATCACAATGACATTAGTACAAAAGAAATCCCCTCACGGCTTTTCCCCCAAAATTGCCGGAGTTTTCGCCCCCATCACCCCCGCTAACCCTCTGGCCAACGCCTCAACAACGCCTTCAGCGGGCGTCGGCATGGGCGGTGGGTCTAACGCGGCCACATCCGCGCATCCAGGCATAACCGCTTCCCACGCCCCCGCCTGCGCGGCCGCGAGTTCCTTGAGCCGAAGTTGCGCCGCGCGAAACGAGCGGTTCAAAATTACGCCCAGCCGAGCGTGCACGCGCGGAAGCTCCACGCGCATGGCGCGTTGAATCGTTTCGTACCGAACCTTCGCGGCTTCGTACGCGTCGTTCGCAGTCGTGACGTCTAAACGCAGCTCATCAAGAGTCTCCACTTTCGTCGCGAAAGCCGAGGTCGTGGACGACGCGAGCGTGGCGAACCACGACCCGGCGCGCGCGCCGGGCGTTGTTGGGTCAACGTCACCGTCGGCGCTCGCGTCGGCGGCGACGGTACTGTCGGGGTTCTTCTCAAGCGCCGACTCCAGCTTGGTCTTTTTCTTAAGACTCTGCGCCCGCGTGGTTTGCACTCGCAGCAAACTCTCCGACCGCAAATCAATCGTCTCCCTTGCCGCTTTGCACTGCGATTGGGAAAGAAAAAGGTCAGTCCTTGTGTATCGCGATGTATGGACAAACAGTCACCAGCTGAGAGATAAAACAGGGTGTCCCCGGATTTGGGAAAGCCCCGTCCGGCCGTACCAGCTCCAGCGCGTCCCTAATCGGCGCGCGGAACTCGTTCGCGAGTTGCTCCGCTTTTTGTTCGTGCGCCGCCCTCGTGGAAATCGCGGCGGCGCCGACTTGCCTGAACGCTTGTCCCAGCCCACCCGCGGTTTGCCCGAGCAAGGTCTTCGCCCCCCGTTCCTCGACGTCACCCAGCAAAACGCAGTTATCCCCGAAGTTCCCGATGATCAACCCGCCGGCGTTGACGCACGAAACGACCTCGTCGCTCGCCCTCGCCGCTCTGCGTAGCCGGTCCTCCAGCATCAGCAAATACTCGCTCGCCTCCAGATATGTCTGGTCCTCTTCCATCAGCACCGTGTCGGGTGTGGCGCCGTGCACGAAAGATTCAGTCGCGGTGGCGACTTGCTTGAACCAGCCGTCCACCGCGCTGAGCGCCGTACCGGCGGCGCCGCGGTGGTACCACGCCTCGTCGGTTAACTTTTGCTGGGAAGGGCTTTTTTGAAACGGTTTCATGGAAGGCGTACCGGGCGCGCTCGAAGGTGAGGCGGAATCCACGGTGTCCACACTCGTGTTACTCACGGCCCACCCGTTCGCGGTGGAAACGACCCCGGCCGAGCCGTCCCCGAAGATTTCGTCCGGAGTCAGAAACGCGCTTAGGTGTTCCGACTTTGCCAAAACCGGGTGCGCCGCGATTTCGGAAAGAAACAGTCCCAAACCCCGCCGCCTTTGTGTCAGGAACTCGGGTGAGAACGGCGAGGTGGTGACTATTTTCTCGGGAAGCGGGTGCACGACACACCCCGGGTGAGATTTTTGAAGCCCGCGGCGCAGCTTGGTGAAATCGGAAAACCGGCGCTGGGCGTACGTAGCCGGCGCGTCGGTCGAATCGGTTACGAACCGCACGGGGTACGCCGCGTACGCGCTCATGCCTTCGCCGATTTTCACCGCGGACGCGACCTCCACCTCGGCTTTGTCGTCGTCGTCGTTGTCGCTACCGGTTCTTGTTGTGGTAGTCACCGGTTTCTTTGGTTTCTGTGTCTGTGTCTTCACCGCCTTTCCCGAATGCGAAATCTCCGAATGCGCAATCTCAATGCTGCGCGGGTCATCAAGCACCACGCTTTCGTACGGGGGCGGGGGTGGCGTCGGGGGGTTGGGACCCGCATCCGCCGCGGACGCGGAGGCCGTCGTCTCGGCGGCCGGGTCGGTCTTTTGCCACGGAAACAGGGAGGGAGGGGAGACACCGGGTGAGGTCAGTCGATGGGTCCGGTGGAATTGGGTAGAACACGGAAAGGCCGCGGCCAAAAAGAAGAGAAAACAAAGGCACAAGAGGTGGACCCCGGGGTACGGTGGCGTCGGTGTGTTCGCGAACACACGCGGGGGAGCACGCGCGGCGATGACGGGGAAGGGGGTCGGGTCGGGGCACGTACCGGTACCATTGCCTCAGACCGCGCGACGTCGTCTGAGACGCAGGGTGGAGGTGAGCTAAAAGTTTGCGAAAGTTGTTGCTTCGAAAGTTCTTTTTGGCCAAAAATCGCGTTTGAAACCGGCGTTTTCAAAAGTGTCAACACTTGGTGATCTCCTCTACACGTCCCACACACATCCGACGGCGCGCGAACCCGCGTGAGCACTTCAGGTTTGGCCACCGGGACGTTTCCTACGCAAACCCTTCACGCGCGTTTCGCACCCACCGCGTCCCGACGACCTGCTTTCGCGACGTCCGCCGCGCGTGTGAGACACGACGCGATCTCGAGTCAACTCTTTTTCTTTTGACGCGAAAACAACCACCCGACGCCCACCATCATGATGAACGGCAACGGTAACCCCGCTGGTGAGGGGGGCAAGACCTCGGTTTCCAACTACGAAATGAACGGCAACTCGTTCCGGAACACGATGCACTCGTTGAACTACGGCAACGTGATGGAAAGCGCGGCGCGGGATTACATGAAGGAGACGGAACGGGACCAGGCTTTGGCTGGGAATCGCGGCCCGGTGACGTACGACTTGGAAGATCTGGAGGATGACCCGGAGTTGCACGCGCTGCACAAGGAAAGGATACAGCAGATGAAGGAGGAGCACGAAAAACGACGGGAGATGGAACGCAAAGGCCACGGCACGTACGTCGACGTGAACGAGGGAGAGTTCCTCCCCGAGGTAACGAGCGCGTTCCAGGTGTGTTGCCATTTTTACCACCAGGAGTTCGAGCGGTGCCGTATCGTGGACAAGCACTTGGGAATTTTAGCGAGGAAGTACTTCGACACCAAGTTCATTAAAATAAACGCCCCGGATGCGCCTTTCTTTGTGGACAAGCTTCAGATCCAGGTGCTTCCGTGTATCATTTTTTTCCGCAACGGCGTGGCGTTCGACAGGATCGTGGGGTTCGAGGAACTGGGCGCGAACGACGATTTCCCGACGGAAAAGCTGGAGCGCATGTTACTGAACGCCGGGATCGTGGCGGTGCGCGAGAAAAAAGAAGACGACAGCGAGGACGAGGAGGAGACAATGAAACTTGAACGCGCGAAACGAATCACCTACGGGTTCACCAAGTACGACTCGGAGGACGAAGACAGCGACTTTGATTAAGTATCTTGCCAGGTTGGAGCGGGTTGGCGAGGGTGTTTTGTTAAATCACAAAAAAGTATATCACAAATTTATGAAATCGACGCAACGAGCAATGTTGCAGTCACACAAAAATATAGGTGCCTCTCACAAAAACACGTCCAGCTCGTGCCTTTTGTACGCGTTTTCGCCTTCATCTCGCATCGCCGGGTAGTGCGGCACCAGCGCCTCTTGGCCTCCTATGTACGCGTTGTTGTAGAGTTTCCAGTACGTCTCTCGTACCTTCCTTGCGGGGTGGAACAAGCCCTGTAGTGTGTACGAAAGCAGCACACCCGACCCGAGCGCCACCCGGCACCCCTCGATCGCGTCCATCACCGCGTTTATAACATGCGGCGAGGTTTCGAAAATGTTCGGCCACACAAAGTTCAAAAGGTGCATCACCGCGTCTTCGCACCCCAAGCCGGCGCACCCCAGCGCCAGGTGCTTCACCGTCACCGCCGCGGTTTGGCGGTGCACCAGGTCCCGGTCCATCAGCGCGTCTTCCAACAGCGGCGTCACCGCGTAGGCGTAGTCCTTACCCATCTCGCCGACGTACTCAAACAAAAAAGACAAGGATTTCAAAACCCCGTTCTGGACGTTGAGCTCCGGAACGCGGTACTCGTTCATCAGCGCTGTGGTTGTTACACGAAAAGTGTCAGTCTTGAGTGTACAAGTAGAATGTATGAGCAAACAGTCTACTTGTGATGTATGTAGTAAACAGTAATTACTGTGGACAACGGGCAAACAGTGTGCCTGGATTTGGGAAAGACCCAAGGCCGTACCTGGTAACACGGTGAACGGCGAGCACGTCTCCGCCACGATCGCAATCGCCACGGTGGTGCACACCCGGTTTTGGCGTTCCTGGACTTTCAGGTTGTTCAGCAAAGTCGCGAGCACGTCCTGCGGTCCGATGGCTTTGGCGATGTACCCAAACGTGTTCACGGTGGCGCGCCGGATGTTCTTCTTCGTCGCCCGTAACATCTCAAGCAGCTCGAAGCAGATCCGCATCCACTCTCTGGCGGGCACGAACTCCGCGCCCCGGTCCGCGACTCGGCCAACCAGGTCGATACAGTTCTCTTGTACTTTTTCGTGTCTGTTTTTCAAAATCGGCGTTAACCGCGGTAACAGGTCCTTCACGGGCGGGGTCATCTTCGACATGCCAACCACGTTCACCACCGCTTTCAGGGCCCCGAGAATCGACCCCAGTACATCAGGGAACTCCTCGCCTAAATACTCATACAGCACCACGCCGAGGTGGCCCAAGAGCTGTTCCTCGTCGCACTTTTTCATGGTCCCCGCGACGCGCGAGATCAAATCCGCGGCTTGCTGCCGCACCTCGGCGCTTTTGTTGTTCAGGCGCCACTTTATGACGCCGCAGATCTGGGGAAGGTAAGGTTTGGTTCTGGTGCCCAGCGCCACCACGACGGTTCCAAAGCCGTGCAGCATCACGTCCGACTCGTCGCCTGTTTGTTCCTGGAACGCGTACAGCACTCCGTCAATCAGAAGTTCCTCAAGACGCGCGTCGATATCCGCCGTACCGAGCTTCTCGATAATTTTGGTGATCGTCTCCATCACCATCCGGCGGTACGGCTCGCTTTCGTCCTTCAAGCCGTTGGTTATCTTGCCAATCACGTCCGATACTCCGCACTTCAGCGCCAGCGTTAGCGTGGTATCAACGAGCGCCTTGTAGTTCCGTCGGTCCAGGGCCATCCTTCGCACCCAGTGGTGTTTGAAAAAGTCAGGCATCACCTCGGTGCGGACGTACTCCGCCTCCACGCCTTTATTGAAAAGAAAAGTGTCAGTCTCGTATGGTCAAACAGTGTTGGAATTTGGGAAATGCAATTACTTGCCTTCCGTCGCGACGCACTGCTGCGTGACTTTCAGCACGATCTTCTTCATCTCCTCATCCGCGGTGGCGAACTCTCTTATCAAAATCACCATCACCTCCCTGGTGTAGTAATTGGCGTACATCGCGTCCATCAGGGGGATGATGAACCCGATTGCCTTAAGAAAAGCCGCCAGGGTTTTGCCCCGGTGCGCGCGGATTCCCTTCCAAAGCGGTTTCAACACCGAGTCGAAGGACTCGATCCCGTACGGCGCCGCGGCTTCCGCGAGCGCCGCGATGGACAGCGCGGTGACTGTGCGCACTTTCTGGTTCTCGTCACTCAAGCCGTGTTCAATCGCTTCCACCAACGAACGCAAATGGGGAAGGGACCCTGACCCCAACAAAATGGCGATTTGCTGTACGATCTTAACCCCGGTGTGCCGCGCCTGCCAGCTCTTTTTCGAACCGCACACGGCTTTCAGAAACGGAAGAAGCGCCGGGACCCCCAGGGCTTGCGCGCAAACCGCAAACGCCCTCGCCGTGGTGTTCCGCACGTACTCGTCCACGTTGTCGATGTCGGGCCTCATGGCGGCGATCATCGTGGCGAGCCCCGCGGCTTTGGCCAAGTTACCGATGATTTCCCGCCCCTCGATCCGCGCGTAGTAGTCCTCGTCGATTAAAAGCGGCTCGATGACCACCAAAATCTTGTGCACGTACGGCCTCACAAGCTCGTCCAGTTTGTACAAAATGCGGTCGATAACCTTCACCAGGAGGTGCCGCTCCTGGTCCTCCAGGGTGGGGGACATCAACAAAGGCAAGATCTGCGTGAACAGGGGCCCGGCGCCGAGCTCCCGGGCTTTGTCCGTGAGCGTGCGCAACGCGCCTTTCCGCTCCCGCGGCTCGCCGTTTTTAACCTTCAACAAAAGCTTCATGATTTTGCGCTCCGTCTTTTCCTCGTGCGACAAACCAGCCTCGTCCCCAGGTTTCAAAAGCGCGCTGAAGTACTGGTAATCCTCCGGTTTCATGTTGGGCAACCCCTCGGGGGTGTCCGGGACGTCAAACTGCTGCCCGCGGTCTTCGTCGGGCATTTGGTACAAACCCCCCGGGGTTTCCCCGCCTCTGGAAGGCGTCGCCATGAGCTTCCGCGCGGGGGTTCGAATCGGGACGTACGTCTCCGGTTGCGGTAAAACCTTGTACCCGTCGTGGGGTAACATGGCGTCCAAGTCCTCATCCGAGAGTTGCCGGTTACGCTCCTCAACCTCGCGTTCCCACCGAAGCGCGTTGTACTGCTCGGGTGTCATGGGGGCGGCGCCTGAGTGGGCGGCGGCGGCGGCCAAAGCGTACGCGTCGGGGGTCATGGCGCCCGCCAGCTGTCCCGGCCCGGGGGTCTCGCCGCCAACCATCAAAGGCGTCTCGCTGTCGAACGACCCGAAGTGCGTCGGCGTGGCGTCCACGGCGACGTTTTGCGGGGTCTCGTCCCACCGGCTGCGACCAGCGCGCCGGCCGGCCGTAACGCCACCTGACGCGACATCCGCGGGCGTCGCGTCCCAACGGTTCCGCCGACGCGCGGCCGGCGCTTCCACCGGTGCGGTGGGTTTCTGGTCTTCCCATTCGCCCTCGGTTTTGTTTCGCTTGCCGTCGCTGTTGTCGTCGGTGGGATTGGCGTCATCAATCCGATTGGCGGCATCGTCCCACACCTCCCTGTCCCTCTTGCCCTGACCAACGGGGAGGTCGCCGCCCGTCACGAACGCATGTACCGCCGATGACTTCGCGCGCTGACCCGCTAACCGCGCTTCGCCCGCCGCGGTTTCGGCGGCTTCGCGCTGTTTTTGTTGAATCTGCCGCATCGTGTTATCCTTCTCCCGGTCCAGCTGCGATTCCCGTAACCGTTCCGCGTACGTCGCGTTCCCGGAATCCTTATCCCGGGTAGGCGACAGCGTTCGGTTGAACCGGCGCTTGTTGTACTCGGATTCCCGGTCAACCACCCTTCTTGAGCCTCCGAAATGCGCGGAAACCGTGTCCTCCTCCTCCGCCGCGACGGGCAGATCGTCCATGATCTCCTTCGGCGCGGTGAACGACATGAGCCGCGCTTTCCGCCTGCGTGCGGCACGACACGTGGGTGGGGTGGGTCAGCGCGCGAAACACGGGGGGGGCGAAAAAGGGGGGGGGGGACGCCACGGTGTGTAGTGGTCGCGCAGGTGGGGCACGCGACCTTGGTGTGTCGCTAGAATCAAAAACACGGAATGTTTCGCGGCGTCGCACAAGCTTCGCCACGACGATTGCAGGGCACGGTCGACCGATCGCCACAAGAGCGGTGATCGGGTTCACGCGGCAAACGCGCCAAACGTACCTCACTGGTTCATCTTCCTCGGGCTCCTCATCCGCGAGCTCTCGCGCGTACCCCGCGTACTTCTCCCCGCCGGATTGTTGAGAAGGGCCCGCCGCAGCTGCAGCCAAACGCTCGGCCTGCAACTTTTGGATTTCATCCTCCTCGTCGGTCGGGGGCGCGCTGCCCCCACCGCGGCGGCTACGCCTCTCGCCACTCATTCCCCGCGTCGCCACAAACCCCTGGCTAGGCGTGAGGAATGCAAAGGCCGGACTCAAGGGTCGTCCGCGCGGCGCCGGCGGAAGTGATCGACTGCAACGTCTCGGCGCGCGATCAGGGTTAATATTTAAGTTTTGGCCGCGGCTGCGCGACTTGGAAACCGGTTTTGCTGATGATGCACGACAAAATTCGTGAAGCCAAGACAAATGATACCCAGCCGCACCTGCAGGGATCCGCCGCGGCGTTGGCCTTCGCGCGCAGCGCGAGAGCGCGCAACCGCCGACAGCGTCTCGCGTTGTGCAGGCGGTGGGTGCGACGGGCCTGCGCTGACGGGTACGGGAGTCGGCATTCATTTCCCGAGAAGTTTTTGAGTGCCGTCCGTAATCGTCGGGCGGGAGCAATCGAGACGACCATCTCGTCTCTTCCTCGCGATGGCGCTTTACATCAAAGGCTTCTCGCTTGTTTTGAAGACGGTTTCCAAACCTTTGGCAAAACAGCTCAAGGCCACTGCGAGTGAAAACCCAACGCTGAGAGCCATGGGCATCGCCTGGGCGCTAAGGGCGGATGCGGCGTACCAATCAATAATGGCCAACACGCCACCGGAGCCGGTGACGAGCGCGTCTGGTCGGCGCATGAAAATCGCGTTGAAAACGAAACCAACGGTGATGACCGAGGACCAGGCCTTAAACGCCGCATCTGAGTTCATAGGCGAAGCCTTTGTGTTCGGAGTAGCGGGAGGGTTGGTGTATTGGGAACAACTGAAAAGCGCCGAGAAGGACCATGTCAAAGCGCGAGACGCCGACGACGAGCGCGCCGCGAACTTAGCCATGATTGCGACGCAACAGGTCTGTCTGCGCGACCTGACGGAACTGGTGCGGGACTTGCAGGATTCGCGAAGGGAAGAATACGCGAGGGTTGAGCAGTTGCTGGTCAGGCAAAAGGGAAGGGGGTGGTGGGGGAAGTCATAGCGGTATTAGGTGAGTTGGGTACATTAGCCCCATCATCAGCAATCGTCGAATTCGTACTTTTTCCTTTCACGAAAATAATTCCAATGCGCTCAACATCGTCCTCGCCCTCACTCTCGCCTCGCGCGTGTCGTCGTCAGCATGGCGTCCGACACGAAGCCGCCTACGGCTTCGAAAGACACCAAGGACTCGAGTAATGGCGGCGCCTTAAACTTTAAACGGGACAAACCCAAAGGCGCGGGCGCCTTGAACTTCAAACGAGACAAAGACAAAGACAACGACAAACCCAAGCCCACCGCCGCCGCCGCCGCCCCGCCCATCAGCAAGGCGCGGCGCAAAGCCAACTTCGTGAGCTGGTTCGCGGATTGCTTGAAAAACGACGTGGCAGGCGCGCGGGGGCAGTTCCTCAAGGCTCGTGATTACGTCGCCGTGGCGAACGTGATCAGGGCGCGCGCCAGGGACCAGTCCGTGGCGCACGCGCACGCCGAGGCGCTGAAGCTGTTGGACAGCAAAGGCCATTTCATGAACATCGTGGACCAAGTGGCGGCCTCCACGGAGGACACGCGCAAGTCCTGGGAAGAGACGAAATCGCGGTCGCGGCTGAAGTTTGCGAAAGCGGGAGGCGCGGATGGCATCGCGGAAAAAAAAAGACAAGCAAGGGAGGCGAAAGCGGAGTTCAAGCAGATGCAAGTTGCGCGGGAGGATAGGGAGCAACGCGCGAAAGATTTAAAAACGTCGCGGAAGGAATACAAAGCCGTCATGAACGTGCTGCGCATGAAAGGCGCTTGTTTGGATTGGTGTAACCTCGGTAAGTGCAGCTTCGGGACGCAGTGCGAGTTCAAGCACGAAGAGACGGACAAAGCCAGCCTGGTTGAGTTAGCCCGTTCGATCAAAGCCAACGGGCTGGGCGGGCGGACGGGAGCGAAGGACGCGGAGACGGTGGCGAAGGTTTTGGCGAAAAAGGAGCACAAAAAACAAAGCGCAGCGGGCGACGACGACGAGGACGGGCACGTCAAGTTCGGAACGCACGCGCTGGGCGCGCTTTCTGACGATTCCGATTCCGACACCAAGCCGGCGAAAAAACAGAAAAAACTGTCCGTGCTTCCGGGGGAGGATGACGACGACAGCGACGACGAGGGCGTTCCGCGAATCGTGCGCGAACGCTTGAAACGCCGGAAAGAGCAGGAGCGCCTTGTTCTTGATAACCGTGAACGGCGACGCGAGGAGAAAACGAAGGACCGGGAACGATTGAAGAAGGACGGAGGGAGCGGGGGCAGGAGCGGCGGCAGGGGGGGCGGCAGGGGGGGCAGAGGCGGCGGCGGCAGCGGCGATGGCGGCAGAGGCGGCGGAGGCGGAGGCGGCGGCGGCGGAGGCGACAGGCGATTCGAAAAGCGACCGGAGCGTTCGTTCGACTTGCGCGGCCCGAAAACGAAAAAACCGAGGCACGCCGATGGCAGACACAGCGTGAACGCCGCGGCGACCGCGGCGGGTACGGGTCGACCGCGGACGAAGTTCGATTGAACGACGATTTGTTTAGAATATACGTACACATGTTGTACGTCAAGCGTACTACGAGTCACTACGCGTGACTTTGTCACGACTTTACAACTTTACAATCGATTCTCCTCCTCCTCGTCGTCGTCCGATTCTTCCTCACCGCAAAACTCGTCAATGGAAAGCTTGGTGCGTTCCCACAGACCGGTGATTTCACCAACCCGCCCGCGGTTTCGTTCGCGCTCCCACACGTTCAGATCGCGCATCGTCGCTTCCAAACGGCGTCTCTCCTCCGTCACCAACAAATCCTCCTTCTGGTCAATCGCGTTGACGTGGAAGTCGTGGTGCGCGCGGACGGCGTTCATGAACGTGTCTTTGTCTCCCAGAATAACCGCCGCGTCTTCGTCGCACACGTCGTCCAGCCGGCCCGTGGAAAAAAGCTCCAGCATCTTCGTCGACGCCTCGGCCATCTCCGCGAAGTACGCGTCCTCCAACGCCCGCATCTCCGTGAACAGGGTAGTGATGAGCGCCCGGCTCTTGTCGCAGATATCGGAGTAGCTCCGGTCGTACTCGAAAATCAGGTCACTGGTGAAATCGGCGCAGTGCATTTCTATGGCGAGGAGTTTTTCCTTCGTGGAGTCGTTGCGCAAACGCAGCCACCGCCCGACGCTTTCGTAAACGTCGACTTCGCTATCGCTTCCGTCGCTTCCGTTGCCGTGCGCGCCGGGGGAGCCGGGATGCGAAACGTCGGACTCGTCGTCGTGCGTTGTGTCGGAATCGGAGTCGAACTCGGTGTCACCGTCCTCGTCGCTGGCATCCGATTCCTCAACGTCGTGGCCGACTCGTGTTTTTGATGCGTCGTTAACTCCCGAGAATACAAAACCGCGCGCGTCGGAATCGTCGCGCGCGCTTTCGTTTTTTGTTTCCCGCCGCCGTTCGCTTCGCGCCGCCGTTTTCGCCTCCCTCAGCACCTGCTTGATGCGTTTCGCGTGCAGCGCGTTTTCCAGTCGGACGTTAACCGGATGGGCGCCGATGTGCTGCTCGTTGCCGAGGATCTCGTTGCCGTGATTCGGGTCGTTCAGTTCAAGGGCCCTGAACGCGTGTTTAACGGTCGTGTCCAGTTTCTTGACCAACCCGCGCGCTTTTTCATTTCGCTCGCGCAAAGCGCCGTCCAGCACCCCGCGCCACTCCCGGGTTTCCTCCGCTTTGCGCCCCCGCTGTTTCTCCATTTGCTTCGTGAACTCCTCAACAAGCCGTTCCGTGGCTTCCCGGAACACGGGAAGGCCTTTTACTAAAGTCCCTCCGTCTTTTTCATGAGGCAGTTTCCGGAGCTTTTCAAACTCGGGGTCGAGAAAAGTCATGTCGTCGAAGAGCTTGGAGTTTTGCCAGAAAAGTGTCAGTATTGTATGGTCAAACAGTCTTGGGATTTGGGAAATACAATACGTACCTCGGCGACGCCGCGCACGTTTTGCGCGCTGGCGGTTTCGTCTTTTGATTTTTTGGAAGCGGCTTTGCGTTTGGTTTGTTTTATCTCCTCCTCCTTGTTCGCGATTTCCGACAAGTCATCAGCGTACTGGTCCTTGGCTTTGTCCACCATGTGCTGCCGCACGATTCGGTGGTCCAGGTATCTCAAGTCACAGGTGCGGGACAAAAGAAACGGCGCGTAGTCCTCTTCGTCGCAAACCGGGTTTCCCACGAAGTTCGCCAGGCGCAACTTGGCGAGCGCTCGCAGGGGCTCGAAGGATGAGAGGTCGGTGATTTGGTTCTCCCCAAGACTCAGGCTGACTAGCGTATCCACACAGCCTTCCAGGCCCTCTATTGTGACGATGGCGTTGTGGTACAGGGAGAGGTCCTCTAGTTTAGTTAAAGACGTCAAGCCTTCGATTTTTGCCAGCTTGTTGAAACTAAGATCCAGCCATTTCAAGTGTGTCAAGTGATCCAGCCCCTCGATCTTGGTGAGGTTGTTGTTATCGAGCTGCAGCTTTGTGAGGTCCCTGAACGGCGCGAGGTAATCAACCCTCGCCAGGTTTTTGTACGAAAAACTCACGGAAACCGCCTCCGCGAACTCCATCGCGCGGCGCTTTTGCTCCCCGGATGCCTCATCCAGGGACACGAGCTGGATGGCCATAACCGCCATGCGGTCGTCCACCACGTTGAGCCCGGTATCCTCCAGGACGGTCATGGTGGCAAAAAAGGGTGACGGAACTAGGGCAAGGCAGAAACCCGGAACCGCGGCGACCGTGGGGCCCCACCTCCGTGAGGAGATGAGTGAGAGAAGAGAGTCTGGACCGAGCCAATTTAGGAAGATGCAGGCCACCGAACGAAAGTCAAACGGAGTTTTCCAGACGTGAAAACAGGCTGAAAAACCGCAGAAGGCGAGCCGCACCAGTCGGGTATCGTATATCTCGAAAATTCATTACATCCACTTCTCTCCCCTAGCCTACATAGCAACGAAGGACGTTTACTCCGACCTCGCCGCGTACGAGGTGAAGTGCATTTCCTTGCAGTCGATGCCCACCATGGCCTCGCCGAGACCGCAGCTCACTTCCGCCAAAATCTTGGGGTCGTTGTAGTGCGTCACGGCTTGCACGATGGCGCGCGCGCGCTTGGCGGGTTCGCCGGATTTGAAAATCCCAGACCCGACGAACACGCCGTCCATACCCAGCTGCATCATCAGCGCCGCGTCCGCGGGCGTGGCGACACCACCGGCGGCGAAGTTCACCACGGGCAGGCGCCCTAAGGTTTTGGTTTGCCTCACGAGCTCCAGGGGCGCGCGGATTTCTTTCGCGTACACGAAGATCTCATCGTCGTCCATGGCGACGAGCCGGCGGATGTCCCCCATCACCGCCCGGCAGTGCCGCACCGCTTCCACCACGTTCCCGGTACCGGCTTCGCCTTTGGTGCGGATCATGGACGCGCCTTCCGCGATCCTGCGTAGGGCCTCGCCTAAATCGCGGCACCCGCAAAGCACGGGCACTTTGAAATTGTGCTTGTTGATGTGGTTGATCTCGTCGGCGGGGGTGAGGACCTCGCTCTCGTCGATGTAGTCAATCCCAACCGCTTCCAGGATCTGCGCCTCCACGAAGTGCCCAATACGAGCTTTGGCCATCACCGGGATGGTCACGGCTTCCTTGATCAGACGGATCATGGTGGGGTCGGACATGCGCGCGACGCCGCCGTCTTTGCGGATATCGGCGGGCACGCGCTCAAGCGCCATCACCGCCACCGCGCCCGCTTCCTCTGCGATCCTCGCCTGCTCCACGTTCACCACGTCCATAATCACGCCGCCCTTGAGCATCTGTGGGTGAGGTAAGGGAGGGGTGGGGTGGTCAGGTGTTGTAGGTCGTGTGAAAAATAGCTTGCTTGCGTAGCCTCAAAGCGCGTCATCACGCATCAACAAAAAGTAAACCTCTCCAAGGCCTTTTGCCTTGTGAAATACCGGTATTTCCCTTCCCCACCGCCGACGCGTCGGACGCCTGTGCATGACGTCACGCGGTGCCGTCTCTACAGGGTGCGCGTTGGGCACCCTGGGAGAACCCCGCGACACGTTGGTGGTCGGTGCCAGGGTACGTGGAATGCCAGTGTCCCGGCATATCGAGCCACGCCAGCCACGTAAACAGGTCGTGCGCCTGCGGCGGCGCGCTTCGCCGGCCTGGGTGACGGCATCGCCGACAGCCGGAGCGCCGAAACACGGTGCGATCATCGCGCCCGAGGGCTTTCGCCGGAGTATCCCTCGTGGGGTCGTCCGCGAGCGGAGGACGGGGGACGCACCTGCGCGAGCCCGACCTTCACGGCGAAGGTGCCCTTCTGTTGTTCGCTGGCCATGGTGAGTGGTCGGGGAAGGGGGGAGGGTGTCGAGTACGGCGTGCCGTGCTCAGAAAGTGAATCGATTGCAATCGTTTTCGTGTTTTTGACCGTCGAAAAGGAAGGAAACGTCGGCGGGCGGGTGCCTTCTCGTTGCTGTTGTTTCAGGAGCCCCGAGGGCACTTGCTTGGAGCGCGCGCGTCGTGATGACGCGGAGACGCGCGGTGGCGACCGCGACCGCGGTCCTGAAGCGGCTCCGGTATGGAGTGCCTGGGAGGTGCGGGGGTGGTTCCGTCGAGGCGACCGCGGTGATGACCCGGTCGTGGTTTTCCTCGGCGCCGACAGACCGCGACCGCGCGCTTTTCCACACGATCGGAAGCGGGGCCCCGCGACGCGGGTTCACGTGCACCTCCTGTGCGTGGGCATCGCTCGAGGCGACAGGTACTACGAGTGATACTCCAACTGCTGTTTCAAAACCCGAGACCTCGGGAGAGCGTTTCGTTCGATGGCAAACACGGCGCGCTGAACTGGTGCGCGTATCCGCCGCCGCGCGATGGCAACTTCCCGAAAACGACAAGGCGCTTGATTTGGCGACGGCCCGGGCGATCTTAAACGAAACGCACGACCGGCAGGTGGCAGGCGCCACAAACGATTCAAAAACCGCGGTTGAAATCGCACAAGCGTTCGTCAACCTCACCACGCTCGCGTCGCACCCCGACCCGGGGTGGCGGTGTTCTGAACTTTCAGACGCGAAGGCCGTCGCGCACCTGTTCCGCGACGTGCGTTTCGCGGTGCCGAAACACCTACCCCGAACCAACGATTTGCAAAGAATCATTCACCAGTTCACGGAAAGCGGGGTGTGGGACATCGCGATGGACGCGACGCGGGTGTTGCGGGCGCATGACATGAGCGCGTCATCGTCGGAGGAAGAAAAAGAAAAAGAAAGCGTAAGCAAACTCATCGCCGTGGACGCCGCCGCGACGCTCGAGGCGCTCGGGTCGGGTTCAGCTCTTGCGTGGCAAGTCATGAGGGACGATTTTTGTGTGGGGGGTGGACACTCGAAAGCGCACAACTGGGGAACCGGGGATGGGGACCCCTCCATCCGGCTGTACCACACCGAGCTGTGGAGGGGCTCAAAGGGGAAGGACCCGCGGGACGAACTTTTCGAAACTGATGTCGGGGTCGGCGCTTTACCGAAAAGCAACCGCGCGACGTCAACGTCACCGGAGAAATCGTTACGAGCCGCCGCGGCGTGGGTGATGACCCTGGGTGCGTTCGGGAGTGCGGCGAGGGATGACACTTACGGAGCGTCATTGGGGAACGCGCTTCCCACGGACGACGTAGCGACGGAGCTTATTTTTCAAAACCTCGCGATCAAAGCGGACGACGCCACGCGCGCGCTACTCGGCGAAAGAGCGGGGTACCTGGTTTCCAGACGACGGCTGGACGCAAACGGCGCGCTAACAGCAGATGCCGGTGACAAGACGCAAAAAACGAGGCGACGAAAAAAGAAGAAAGCGCGACGCGCGAAAAGCGAAACCGTGCCGACCGAATTGGACGGCGCGTTTGACGACCGCGATGTCGACGACGCGGACTCGAATTTGACCCCGCGCGCCGCGCACCACAAACAAATCCGTGACTCGCTCCGCCACATGCGTGCGTTGGCTGAGTCGTACGACACCGATTCCGATTTAAACGCAAGAGCCATGCCGCCTCCGATTGAAATCGCGTGCGTGGTGAACGCGCTTCTCAAGGCGCGCGGGTCGGAGAGCCTCGACACGGCGACGGCGACGCGCAGAAAAGGAAAAGGCGACGCCGCCTTTCCGGAAAACGCGTTTGAAACTGCTGAAGCGAACCTTTGTGACTTTGAATCCTGCGTCGACGCTTTGTGTTTGTGGCGGCTCGCGCTCGCCGCGGGGTCATCCGAAACCGGCGCGTACAGGGAGAAGTTCTTCCCGCACCAGGTATGGGCGCGGGACGATTGGTACGAACGGGAGGTGTTCAACCCCGCAAGCGAGAAATTCAGGCGGCAGGTCCGGACACTGGTAGACGCGGTTGGCGAGAGCGCGAAGCGGGTTACTCGGGATCAGGGAGAAACTGGTGTGGTGAGTATTTCCCATTTATCACATTCCACTGACTGATTGCCCATACAAGACTGACACTTCTTTTTACAATCTCAGGTACCGAGCGTCCGCGCGGCGCGAACCGCGACGCACGCGCTGGACGCGTTTGCGCATCTCGCGCACCGGGGATTGCCCGTCCGCCGGCTCGTGTTTGACCGCGTCGCGGCGTTCGCGATGCACTTGGTGGAAAGAGCCTGTCCAGGCGAAACATTCGCGTTATTCGAGTTTGACTTGACTGAAACCTGCGCACACGCCCTCCGCGCGTTTCAAACCATCGCCGAGCGGCAACACGAAGGCAGGGTGTTCGACGCGACCGTCGCCAAGTGGTGTCGTGTCTCCGCGGCGACGCTGAGCGATACGTCGAAACCCAAACGCGGCGACAGAAACAAACAAACCTGTGAATCGCTGGGTATGCTCCTCGCCGCGTGCGGTAGCTTCGCCGGACGGTGCGGTATCTCGGGCGACGTCAACGCGCTTGTTGTCGCCGTGAACGAAACGATCGCAAGTGATACCGTGTCGTTTGGAAAAAACGCAACCGCGCACGACGCGCAGCGCGTTTTGGTCGGGTGGCGAAAAATCAAACTCAACGCGGTTTCGTCGTCGCCAAACCCAAACGCCGTTGCAGCCGTGATTGCCTCTGTGAAACGCGTCCTCCCACAGGAGCTGGATTCTCAGACCATACACGACATCGTGTCCGGTCTTGCCGCGCTTTCTGGGAGCGAGATTACGCTTGCCGAAGCGACGCAGGCGACCCTTCGCCGCCGAGCGCGCGACGACGCGCACGCCGCCGCGTCGCGTTTGTGTCTTCAAGGCTTGCGCGCGTTTGACGAACCGGTTG